>BNJS01000535.1_pt1 | contig 74710 bp, 105 predicted proteins | sample 8540461 | NCBI WGS metagenome assembly BNJS01 (sample SAMD00202454, study PRJDB9452) | human saliva metagenome | isolation source: human saliva | place: Japan
GGCTCTTTGTCAAATTCGGGGCATGGAGAAAAATAGGAAATGAAATCTAGGCAGCATTTTTGCTGCTTAGATTTTTTCTTACTTTCACTAAGTTTAACATTATTTTTTTATATTTCAGAAACAAATAATCTAGACATAATTAAAATACGTAATCTGAAATTACTAAAGCTAGAATATCCATAAGATACTCTCTTTAGTAGTTTTTATTTTTATTATTAAATCCTTCTAATGGGCCATTAGAATACTCATATTTAACAGAATTAAGCATATATTCTTTGTGCTTTTTTTCATAGTATTTATAGCTTTAGCTACACCTTTAGATAATCCTTTAGTATCCATATCTATATATTTCTCTAATTCTACAGAATCTTTTAGCCTTAATAGCTTCTCTTATCTCATGAACTCTCTCATAACTAGCTGTAAATTCAGCATCTATAGCTAATATATAATCTAATACCTCTTTTCTAGTTACATAGCGTTTTAAAAGCTTCTAGAATAGAATGTTTTTAGTTGAATTTACTTTATCTCTATCTTCTAATATTACTTTCCAGAAATTCTTTAGAATAGTGTAAGTAGAGCCTTTTTTTATTCTTATATTGATTCATTAGTTTTTACTCTAGCTTTATTTAATTCTCTATTAATATTTTTACAATATGGAATCTATCTATAATTATTTTAGCGTTAGGGAAACATCTCTCTAATCATATTCATATAAGGAGGATAAATATCTATACAGATCGTTTTTTACTTTCTTTCTTACTTTTCTTGAATATCTCATAAAGTACTGTTTTTAATATATGTTGTGTTCTACCATCTACAATATCTATAAAGTCATGTGTTTTAGCATCTAAGAATACGAAGCTCATCCCATTTTTTTACTATCTTTAGTTGACTTTATCTCATCGAAACATAGGTGTTCTGGTAGGTTTGAATGAGTCTTAACTTCTACTGCCTCTCTACATGATTTCATTACCCTTACTACTGTAGATACTGATACATTACTTAGTTCAGCTATATCTTTAAAAAGATAATGTTTTAGATAGATTCTTCATAATATGGAATATAAGATTTTTTTAGATATACTACAATGCTTTTTTCACAAATGATGTTTCAGCACAAAACTTAGAATTACATTCTCTACATTTGAAAGCGTTGTTTTTCTTAATCTAAGGTATGTAGGGCATTCTGACATCTTTAATAGAGTTACTTTTAATGGATCTCCAAATCCATTTTTTTAACTATATTATTTTCTTCTTTCTTACAACCACAGTTCGGACAACACTTTGGATTGTATGATAAAGTCCCATGAAAATACGAATGTATCTTGACCATCCACATTGATTAAATCAAGTTTATCCTCCATAGTTATATTTTTGGTCTTTTATTAATAGTAAATTTGTGATAAAATTAGACATGACAAATATCCTTTCTTAGTTAATTATTTTTTTCTACACTTTAATTATATTGGATATTTGTCTTTTTTTGTATATAAAAGATTGAAATCCGGGGCTGGAATTTTTCCATGCCCCGTATTTAATCTCTAACCTAAAAAAATTAAATGTATTGTATGACTTTACTCACACATACATTTTTTTATCTATTTAACCCAATTAACAAGTTCGTCAGCTTCTTTAGGACCTTTTGAACCTTGTTCATAAGTATATAATGGAGAACCTTGTTCTTCGTACTTAGCTATTAAGTCATTTACAAATGTCCATGAAGCTACAATTTGATCCCATTGCGAGAACAAAGAACGATCCCCTTTGAAACACGCGTCTAATAATCTTTCATATGCTTCAGGAGTATTTATTCTATTTTCTAAAATACAACTTTGGCAAAAATCTAGTGAAATTTGCTGAAGCTCTTGCTCTGTTCCCGGTTTTTTCTCATTAAATTGGAAATAAACACCCTCATCTGGTTGTATTCTAATTATCAATACATTCCCAGGAACATCTCCAACAGCTTTAAATTGAACAACAACTTGAGTTTCACGGCTATCCATTTTCTTACCTGTTCTTATGAAAAATGGTACACCTTGCCAACGCTCATTATCTACATATAATTTAAGAGCTGCATATGTTTCCGTTTTAGAATCTATAGGAATATTTTCTTCTTGTAGATATCCTTCATACTGCCCCATTACTAAACTGTCACGAACATCTTCAATTGGTTTAAGCGCTGAGAGAAGATTATACTGACTTTCATGAATTCTACTACTTTCTGTCCCCTTAGGTTCTTCCATAGCTACTAGCGACAACACTTGTAATAAATGGTTTTGAACCATATCTTTTTAAAAGCACCACTCTTATCGTAATAACTAGCCCTAGTTCCTACACCCTACTGTTTCAGCAGCAGTAATTTGAACATTTTTCGATGAAGTCTTTTATTCCAAATACCTTTGAATATTATATTTTTTTAAAACGTAAAGAAAGAATGTTTTTGAATCATTTCTTTACCTAAGTAATGATCGATATGATAAATTTCATCTTGATTGAAGAATTTTTCAAGCTCATTATTTAATAATCCAGCTTTTTCTAAATCTTCACCGAATGGTTTCTCAATAATAACCTTCGCATTATTTTCTGAACAATGTTTTTGAAGACCATTTTGTTATAGTCATGAAAAATGAAGGTGCTACCGCAAAATAGTATACATGTTTTTGTATGTCTTCTCTTGCATAAAACTCTTGAAGCATTGCATAATCGTCTTCATTCGTCATATTCATTTTGAAATAAATAATTCTCTTAGCATAAGATTCAAATTCTTCATCATCAAACTTGGTACGAGCATGTTCTTTTACCCAAGTACGAACAATATTAATATAATCCGCTTGCGAGTATTCTCTACGTCCAATTACAACAATCTTAAAATCATCGGCTAATTTACCTAATCCATTTAAGTTATATAATGCAGGTAACAGTTTTCTATATGTTAAGTCTCCTGTTCCTCCAAAAAGTGTTATAGCTGTTTTATTTTCCATTGTTTCCAACCCAGTCATAGTGATAACTTCCTTCTTTATCAGTTCTTTCAAAAGTATGTGCTCCAAAATAGTCACGTTGCGCTTGAATTAAGTTAGCACCACTGTTCGCTGTAGTGTAGATATCTAAGTATGAAATTGCAGATGTCATAGCACTTAGTGGTAATCTGTTAGTAATTGCTAATGCAGCAACTTCACGTAAACTATCTTGTCTTGTTTCGATTACTTCTTTGAAGAATGGATCAAAAATTAAGTTTTCTAATTTTGGATTATTTTGGTACGCTTCGATAATGTTTTGTAAAATTTTCGCTTGAATAATACATCCACCACGGAAAATTTTAGCAATTTGTGAATAATCAAAAGTCCAGTTGTATTCTTTTTCAGCAGCTTGTAGTAATTTAAATCCTTGTGCATAAGATACAATTTTTGAAATGAATAATGCATCTTTTACAATATTTTTTAATCTTTCTTTATCTTCTACAACTGCGTAAGGTTTACGAGTGAATTCTTGTTCAGCGCGAACACGTTCTTCTTTAAGATTTGACATATATCTTCCATTTTAAAGCAGCTGTAATAACTGATACATCAATTCCTAAGTCAATAGCTTGTTCGTTAGTCCATTTACCTGTACCTTTTTGTTGAGATTTATCTAAGATTTTATCTACTAAGTAGCTTCCATCTTCTTCTTTAACTTTGAAGATATTTGCAGTGATTTCAATTAGATAAGATTCTAACTCACCTTTATTCCACTCTTCAAAAGTTTCTTGTAATTCTTCATTAGTAAATCCACCTAAGTGTTTAAGAACTTTGTAAGCTTCAGAGATTAATTGCATATCTCCATACTCAATACCATTGTGGACCATTTTCACATAGTGACCTGCTCCTCCAGTTGAAGTGTAGCTACAGCAAGGAACACCATTCACTTTAGCAGCAATAGCTTCTAAAATTGGACGAATTTCTTCATATGCTTTTTCATCTCCACCAGGCATTAAAGCAGGACCAAATCTTGCACCTTCTTCTCCTCCTGATACACCAACACCGAAGTAGTTGATTCCTTTTTCTAATAATAAGTCGTATCTTCTTTGAGTATCTTTGAAGAATGAGTTTCCTCCATCGATAATAATATCACCTTTTTCTAGTAGAGGTGTTAATTGTTCTATTAAACTGTCAACAGCAAACCCAGCTTTAACCATTAAAACAACTTTTCTAGGTTTTTCTAGACCGTCAATTAGCTCTTGTAGTGAATATCTTCCTACTACATTTTTGTGTGGGTGCTCCTCTAGCATTTTATCAACAACAGTTGTTGTTCTATTAAATACCGCAACTTTAAATCCATTGTCCGCGATATTTAAAGCTAAGTTACTTCCCATTACTGATAAACCAATAACTCCTATATTCTGTTTCATTAATGAACCTCCTAATTGTTTCTTACCTAAGATTATACCACTAAACATATTGAATATGGAAATAATTTTGCTCGGAAAAAATTTTTCTTATTATTTACTTTAATTACTTAATGTATTAAATATTAAATTCAACCTTAATCTGTAACAAGTACAAAAATTTAATTTTTGTAAATCAATAACCTTCTTCTTTTTATGTATGCGTTTTTATTTGCTATATTACAGATATTTTATATTTTTGATTATCCCCCTCTCTCATTAATTAACACTTATTTTTGAAAATATACATATACAATTTTTTATTAAAATTATCGAATTTAATCTTTAAATATATAAATATATATCAAAAAAACTTAAACAAAACACTTGATTTTATACTTTTTCATAATATATAATGTTAGCAAAGAAATGGTAACGTTTACTTACCAGAAAAGAAAAAGGAGAACTAAACTATGAGTGAAGTAAAAGTTTTAAAAATTTTATCAATGGGGAATTCGAAAATAATTCAAATTATGATTATCTTAACGTATTAAATCCGTCAACAGAAGAAGTTATCGCAAAAAGTTCCTTCTTCTTCAAAAGAAGATGTAGACCGCGCTATCGATATCGCTGAAGTTGCACAACGTGATTGGGAGAAATTACCCGCTGTCGAAAGAGGAGCGTACTTAAGAAAAAAATTGCGGATCGTATTCGTGAACGCGAACCAGAAATTACACAAACTATTGTTAACGAAGGTGGGAAAACTTTCGATTTAGCTAAAGTTGAAGTATTATTTACAGCTGATTATTTAGATTATATGGCTGAGTGGGCTAGAAGATATGAAGGGGAAATTATTCAAAGTGATAGAAAAGATGAACATATCTTCCTATTCAAACGCCCTCACGGAGTAACTACTGGTATCTTACCTTGGAACTTCCCATTCTTCTTAATCGCTAGAAAAGCTGCACCAGCTTTACTTACAGGGAATACAATCGTTATTAAACCTAGTCAATTAACACCAATTAATGCAGATATTTTCGCTGAAATCTGTGTGGAAGTAGGTCTTCCTAAAGGTATCCTAAACATTGTTCACGGTCGTGGATCTGTAGTCGGAAATAGATTAGCTTCTAACCCTAAAGTTGGATTAGTAAGCTTAACAGGTAGCTTAACAGCTGGACAAGAAGTTATGAAAGCTGCAGCTGAAAACATTACTAACGTTTCTCTAGAACTTGGAGGAAAAGCACCAGCTATCGTCTTCAAAGATGCAGACTTAAACCTTGCTGCTAAAGCAATCGTAGCTTCACGTGTAATTAACTCTGGACAAGTATGTAACTGTGCAGAAAGAGTATATGTACACGAAGATGTTAAAGCTGAATTCGAAAAATTATTATTCGCTGAACTTGATAAAGTTAAATTCGGTGACCCTAATAAAGAAGGTGGCGTAGATTACGGACCACTTATCGAAAAACGCGCTTTAGATACTGTTGCTGAAAAAGTTGCTTACGCAGTTAAACAAGGTGCTACCCTATCTTACGGTGGAACTCGCGATGAGAACCAAGTTGGATACTTCTTTGGACCAACTGTATTAACTGATGTAACTAACGAAATGAACATCATGAAAGAAGAAACATTCGGACCTGTAATCCCAATCGCTACATTCAAAACTTTAGAAGAAGTATTAGAATACGCTAACGATTCAGAATACGGATTAACTTCATCAGTTTATACTACTAACCTAAACACTGCATTTAAAGCTGTTAATGGGCTAAAATTCGGTGAAACATACATCAACCGTGAAAACTTCGAAGCAATGCAAGGATTCCACGCTGGACGTCGTAAATCTGGTATCGGTGGAGCAGACGGTAAACACGGTTTAGAAGAATACTTAACAACTCAAGTTGTTTACATGCAATTAGATAACGAATAAAAATAATGAAAAATAGATTCTAGGTATCTAGAGTCTGTTTTTTCATATTTCAAATAATATCAGAAGAAAATATGTAATCCCTAAAATATGGATTACATCAGTTTATATAATATCTATAATAAGAATTGAAAAATTTAATCCCCATTTTATTTTTCATAAAGATTTTCAAAAATAATTGACAAATTATCAGATAAATGTTAAGATTTTTAACAACAATTATAAAAAGGAGCTACTCAATAATGAAAAACACAATTTTAACTAGTAACAGAGAATACTTTTTTTCGTGCCATTTTAGCAGCACTTATATCTCATAGCATTGTAGATATAAGTGCAACGATGTCTACAATGGCTAGTTAAGTTTGTTTTTCAGCCATTGATAAAAATACTAAATGGCCTTGGGGTATAATATTATTTATGTTTCTAAAAGCTATTTAGTATTTTCTAAATAGCTTTTACTTATTTTTTTAAAATTAAATTTAGGGAGGAAAAATTTTATGTCAGATAATTCAAAATGGAGTTCTAAAAATAGGATTCATACTTGCTTCTGCTGGTTCTGCAATAGGACTAGGTGCAGTATGGAAGTTTCCGTATATGACCGCAGCTAATGGTGGAGGTGGATTCTTACTAGTCTTCCTTATCTTTACATTATTAATTGGTTTACCACTTCTTCTAGCTGAATTTGTACTAGGTCGTGGCGCTGGAGTATCAGCAATTAGAACTTTTCGGTAAATTAGGAAAAAATAAAAAATACAATGTGATTGGTTATATCGGTGGATTCGCCCTATTCATCTTACTATCATTCTACAGTGTTATCGGTGGATGGATTCTAGTATATCTTGGTATTTCAATCGCAGATGCACTTGGTATTCACTCTACTACTGATCATGCAGCACTTTTTATTAGTATTATTTCTAACACTTGGATTGCATTAGGAGCACAAGCATTATTCATCTTATTGAATATTTATATAGTATCTCGTGGTGTTCAAAAAGGTATTGAAAAAGCATCAAAAATCATGATGCCACTATTATTCATTATCTTCCTAGTAATTATCGCAAGATCATTAACATTACCTAACGCGATGAGCGGTGTTACTTATTTCTTAAAACCAGATTTCTCTAAAATCACTAGTTCTGGTATTTTATTCGCACTAGGACAATCATTCTTCGCATTATCAATCGGGGTTACAGCTATGCTTACATATGCTTCTTATCTTGATAGAAGAACTAATCTTGTTCAATCTGGTATCTCAGTTGTATTAATGAACATTGCAGTTTCAGTAATGGCTGGATTAGCAATTTTCCCTGCGATGAGTTCATTCGGTATGGAATCTGAAGGTGGACCAAGTTTATTATTCATCGTGCTACCTCAGTTATTCAACAATATGGCATTCGGTAAAATTTTCTACATCTTATTCTTAATATTATTCTTATTCGCTACTATTACTTCATCAGTAGTTATGTTAGAAATTAATGTAGGAAATATAACTAATCAGAGAAACACTAACCGTACTAAATTTAGTGTAATTATCGGAATCTTAACTTTCATCGTTGGAATTCCTTCTGCCCTTATCTTACGGTTCACTATCTAATACATTAATATTTCGGAAAAACAGTTTTTCGATTTAATGGATTTCTTAGTTTCTAATATTTTAATGCCACTTGGTTGTCTTGCTTTATCGATATTCACAGGATATGTACTTGATAAAAAAAGTAGCTTTAGAACAATTACACATCGATGAAAATAAAAAAATCTAGCTTAGTATTATTCAAAGTATGGTTATTCTTACTAAGATATGTACTACCAATTATTATCCTTATCGTTTGTTTAGCTACAATTCTTATAATAAATTAAACAAAACTATCACATTGTATATTTTATATTTTGTGATAGTTTTTATTTTTTTATCATTGACAACCGTTTTCATTAGTGTTAATATTAAGTCATGAATTAAATATTTCTTCGGGGTCGGGTGAAAGTCCCAACCGGCGGTGACTAGTTTACTAGAAGTCCGTGAGCGCAAGCTGATCTGGTGAAATTCCAGAACCGACAGTATAGTCTGGATGGGAGAAGAAATTAGTAATATTAGGATAAAAAAACACCTAATACTTATTGAGAATATTTTTTTATAGCCTATAGTGTATCTAAAAGCACTAAGGTCTATTAATCAAATATAAAACTAACCATCAATCCCGATTAAATTTGAACTTCAAATGTAATTGGGATTTTTATTATTTAGAAAGGAGTTGATAATATGCATGAATATTTTATGAAACTTGCTCTTCTTGAAGCTAAGCGTGGCGCTAAATATACACATACTAACCCTTTGGTAGGAGCAATTATTGTGAAAGATAATGAAATTATAGCACGGGGTTCGCATCTTCGCTATGGATGTGAACATGCTGAAAAAAATGCAATTTCTACTTGCAAAACTCCTGAAAAATTATTTAATTCAACACTTTACGTCACTTTAGAACCTTGTAATCATAAAGGTAAACAACCACCTTGTACAGATGCCATTGTAGAAATGGGTATCTCTAAAGGTAGTTGTTGCTCAATTAGATCCTAATCCTATTGTTAGCGGAAAAGGTATCAAATATTTACAAGACAACGGTATAGAAGTAATAACTGGGGTCCTTGAAAAAGAGGCTTATAACTTAAACTATGCTTATAATCTATTTCATAGTGAGAAGAGACCTTATGTAGTCTTAAAAGCAAGCCACTAGTCTCGACGGAAAACTAGCCTTTACCAACAAGAGAACTCAAATTACCGGTAAAGAAGTCTATGATTTCGTAAGAACTGAAAGAGATAATTATCAAGCAATTCTCGTAGGTGCCAAGACTGTATTAATAGACAATCCAAAGCTAACAGGAGCTAATACATCCTTGTTCCCACCAAAAAGAATTGTCTTAGACGCTGACGGGGTCTATCTTTGAAAAAAGTAATCTTAACTCTATTTAACAATAGTTCATCTGAAGTTATAGTTTTTCACAAAAGTTAAACACGAAAACTTACCTTCACATGTAACTCTAATTACACCTAAAGAATTCAGCATAAAAGAAATTTTATCTGAAATAGCCAAACTCGGTATTCAATCGGTTTATGTTGAAGGTGGACCTAGCATTCATGATCAATTTTTAGCTAGCGGTTATTGGGATGAAGTCATAACCTATATCTCCCCTATTCTCTTAGGAGGAAATAACACTTCATCATTCACTAGTAATAGGATAACAAATGAAAAAATACAACTTCACAATACTAAGATTACTAAACTTGGCGAAGATATACGTATCTCAGGAAGGAGAGTTTCTCAATGTTTACAGGATTAATAAAAGAACAAGGTAAAAATAGTAAAAATTATTAAATCTAGTCATAGTATAAAACTGACTATTCAAGCAAGTAAGAATTTACTGGAAACTTATAAAATTGGTGATAGTATGGCGGTAAACGGTGTATGTCTAACATGTGTTCAAAAAAGTTCATCGCAGTTTACTGTAGATATTATGCCAGAAACTTATAAAAGAACCACATTTAAAGATTTAAAAATAAATGATGCTGTAAACTTAGAACCTGCAATGGGGCATTCAGACAGATTCGAAGGTCATATAGTTTCTGGACACAGTGATGGACTAGCACAGTTAGCAGCAAGGCAAAAAGATGAAAATGCCATTCTACTTACTTTTTCATATCCTAGTAAATTCCAAGGTGAAATAATTAACCAAGGATCTATTACAATTAATGGAATAAGTTTAACAGTAGTAACTTGTGATAACAACAAATTTACAGTGTCGCTAATTCCACATACAGCTAAGCATACAAATTTAGAAAAATTAAAAATTGGTGATAGTGTAAATATAGAAACAGATATATTAACAAAAATATATTAAAAGCTCAATTAAAACTATTTGGAGGAAAGTTTAATGATTAATAACGTAAGAAAAGCAATAGAAGATTTAAAAGCTGGAAAATTAATCGTTCTTATCGATGATGATGACAGAGAGGCTGAAGGAGATTTAGTAGGCCTAGCAGAACTTGTTACTGGCGAAACTGTTAATTTTATGGCAAAACATGGTCGTGGTTTAATTTGCGCCCCAGTTTCAACTGAGATCGCAAAAAGATTAAATCTACACTCTATGTTAGATAAAAATACAGATCCACACCAGACTGCATTTACAGTTAGCGTTGATTATAAAACATCAACTACGGGAATCTCAGCTTTTGAAAGAGCAACAACTATAAAAGAATTAGCAAATCCAAATTCTAAACCTGAAGATTTCAATAGACCTGGACATATGTTCCCACTTATTGGTCGTGATGGTGGAATTAAAGTTCGTCGCGGACACACAGAAGCAAGTTTAGATTTAGCTAGACTAGCTGGTTGTTCAGAAGCAACATATATCTGTGAAATTATGAATGAAGATGGTACTATGGCTAGAAGAGATGACTTGTATGAATTCGCTAAAAAATGGAATTTAACGGTAGTGGATTTGGATGAGTTAACACGTTTTTTGTCATTTGAAGATAGCGTTAAAGTAAAATTACCTACAGAATTTGGTGATTTTGATTTACAGCTCTTCGAAGATGAATTTAATAAAGAACACCTAATCATCAGTAAAAGGTGATTTAACTTCTGAAGAACCTTTATTAATACGAGTTCACTCAGAGTGCTTAACTGGAGATGTCTTCACTTCTCATCGATGCGACTGTGGTGAACAACTACATGCGACTCTACAAAAATTTCTGACTTAGGTCGTGGCGCTGTTCTTTATCTACGACAAGAAGGACGAGGAATAGGATTAAGAAATAAACTTCTTGCCTACCAATTACAAGAGCAAGGGGTTGATACTTACGAAGCTAATGTTCAACTAGAGTTTCGCTCCTGATGAAAGAGACTACACTATCGCCGTAGACATGCTTGATTACTTAGGAATTAAATCAGTAAAAACTTCTAACTAATAATCCAGACAAAAGTAGAACAGCTAAGTTCTTTAGGAATAAATGTAGTAGACCGTGTTCCAATAAACATAAAACCACAAAAAGAAAATAAATACTATTTACAAACAAAAATTAAATTTAATCATTTATTAGATATATAAGGAGAATATTATTATGACAACATTTGAAGGAAAAATTTATAGGTAAAGATATTAAAGTAGCAATCGTAGTAGCTCGTTTTAACGAATTTATTACTTCTAAATTATTAGGAGGAGCTAAGGATACCCTAATTAGAAATGAAGTAAAAGAAGAAAATATCGATGTATACTGGGTTCCAGGAGCATTTGAAATTCCATTTATCACTAAAAAATTAGTAGCTACAAATAAATACGATGGTGTTATTACATTAGGAAGTATTATTCGTGGAAGTACTAGTCACTATGACCTAGTTTGCAATGAGGTTGCAAAAGGTGTTGGTCACATTAGTCTTAATAGTGATATTCCTGTTATGTTTGGAGTAATAACTACTGAAGATATCGATCAAGCTATTGAAAGAGCGGGATCAAAAGCAGGAAACAAAGGTAGCGACTGTGCTCAAAGTCTTCTTGAAATGATAGATTTAACTAAACAAATTTAGTAAATAAACAAAGGTAGGAACTTGAAATTAAAGCTCCTACCTTGTTTATTATTCATAATTATTATTTAGAGTAGTTTGGACTTTCTTTTGTAATTTGAACATCATGTGGGTGAGATTCGATTAATCCAGCACCTGTCATACGAACAAATTGTGATTTTCACGAAGTGCACGTAAGTCACGTGAACCTGTGTAACCCATACCTGCACGTAATCCCCCGATGATTTGGTAAATTGTTTCAGAAACAGCACCTTTATAAGGTGTACGTCCTTCGATTCCTTCTGGAACTAATTTTTTACCGTCTTCTTGGAAGTAACGGTCTTTAGATCCTTTTTCCATTGCAGAAATTGATCCCATTCCACGGTATGCTTTAAATGTTCTACCTTGGAAGATTTCTAGTTCACCTGGTGATTCTTCACAACCTGCAAGCATAGACCCTAACATTACAGCATGTCCTCCAGCTGCGATAGCTTTTACTACGTCACCAGTATATTTAATTCCACCATCAGCGATGATTGTTTTTCCTAATTCACGAGCTACTGTCGCACAATCATAGATAGCAGTTATTTGTGGTACACCTACCCCTGCAACTACACGAGTAGTACAGATTGATCCAGGTCCAATACCAACTTTAACAACGTCTGCTCCTGCTTCGAATAAATCACGAGCAGCTTCTCCAGTTGCAACGTTACCTGCAATAATATCTAGGTTAGGATAGTTAGTTCTTAATGTTTTAACTGCATCTAATACCCCTTTAGAATGTCCGTGAGCAGTATCTACTACGATAGCATCTACCCCTGCAGATACCAAAGCATCAACACGTTCAACCGTATCATTTGTAATCCCTACAGACGCTGCAACTAAAAGACGTCCTTTTGCATCTTTTGCTGAGTTAGGGTATTTAGCTAATTTTTCAATATCTTTAATTGTAATTAATCCTGTTAATTTTCCTTCTTCATTAGTTAAGATTAATTTCTCAATTTTGTGGCTACGTAAAGATTTCACTAGCCTCTTCTAAAGTAGTTTTTTCTGGAGCAGTAATAAGGTGCTCTTTAGTCATTACTTCACTAATTTTTAATATCAAAATCAGTTAAGAATCTCATATCACGGTTAGTGATGATTCCTACTACTTTCATATCTTTTTCATTGTTTACAATAGGTACACCTGAAATTCTGTATTGTTGCATTAACTCTTCTGCTTCATATACTAAGCTATCTGGTGTAAGGAAGAAAGGATCAGTTATTACTCCACTTTCTGAACGTTTAACTTTTCTTACTTGCTCAGCTTGTTCTTCAATACTCATATTTTTGTGAATAACACCTAGACCACCTTCACGTGCCATTGCAATCGCCATTTTGTGTTCTGTTACTGTATCCATTGCAGCAGAAATAACAGGTACTGATAATTTGATTTTCTCCGTTAAACTAACTTTTAAATCAACCTTCTTAGGTAAGATATCACTTTTTGCTGGTACTAAAAGTACATCATCAAATGTTAAACCTTCTTTTTGAAATTTATTTTCCCACATTTTATTAAAATCCTTTCTTATTTTTCGTCATCTGATATATTAAATTTAACTTCGTTATTTTCAAGAGAAGCTATTCTACATAAAGAACATACATTCACATTTCTTTCATCTAATAATTTTTCTACCATCTTGGAAACTTTTTCTCAACTAGTATACCTACACCTACAGTTTTGGCACCAGCTTGTTTCACTATTTCCATAAGCCCTAATGTAGCTTGCCCATTAGCAAGAAATCATCGACTATAAGAACTTTATCATCTTTATTAATGAATTTTTCAGAAACTACTATAGTATTAGTTATATTTTTAGTATAGCTATGAACCTCGGCAGTATACACATCATTATTTTTCAAAGTAGATGGCTTACTCTTTTTAGCAAATACCATCGGTACTTTAAATAAATTAGCAACCATAATTGCCGGTGCAATACCACTTGCCTCAATTGTCAAAATCTTCGTTATCTTCTCTTTTTTAAAATACTCATAAAAAGACTCTGCCATCTTCATCATTAAACCAGCATCGATTTGATGGTTTAAAAATGAATCAACTTTAAGGACATTATTATCATAAACTTTACCATCGGTAATAACCATTTCTCTTAGTAATTCCATAACTCCTCCTATATAAACTTTGAGTAATTTTATTTATGATACCAAACTTTCATTGAAAATTCAAGAGCCTAATGAAATGTTATTCATTAAGGCTCTTTATTCATAATATTATTTTTAAATTGTCTAATAAGTCAGTTATTTCTTTTTTTGAGAAAAATGATATTTTTCTTTACAAAATGCACAAACTAATTCTGTTGTCTCTTGCTTAGCGATATCTTCCAACTCTTCTTTACCTAATGTTACTAAAGCATCAGCATAGCGTTCTTTAGAACATGTACATTTGAACTCAACGTCATTCTTATGTAAGATACGGTAGTTTTCTTCTCCACCAAAGATAATATTTGCAATTTCTTCTGGAGTTTTTCCTTCATGAATAAGCGTAGAAATTGGTTTAATATTACTTATCGCTTGTTCTATCTTAGTTATAGTATCACTAGTAGCATTCGGAAGTACTTGTAAAATAAATCCACCTGCAGCTATAACAGAATTATCAGTTTCTACTAATACTCCTAAAGATACTGCAGAAGGTACTTGTTCACTAGCAGCAAAGTAGTATGTGAAGTCTTCAGCGATTTCTCCAGATACAATTGGAGACGTAGTAGTATACTTCTCGTTTAATCCTAAATCACGCACTACTGTGATATTACCACCACCTACTACTCCTTTTACATCAAGTTTCCCTTGTGCATTACTTGGAATATGAACTTGCATATTTTTCGCATATGCTGTAGTTTCTCCAAGTTCATTTGACGAAGCGTATATAGTTCCTACAGGTCCATCTCCACGCACAGCTACATCAATTCTATCTCCACTCTTAAGCATAGCTCCCATCATAGTAGTAACCGTAGCAGTACGTCCTACTGCTGCAATTGCCGTTGGATACGCATCGTGTCTTTGTCTAATTTCTTCTACTAAATCTGTAGTTTTTTTGTTACAAAAAAATCTAATTTCATCATTAAAGGCTAACCCTCTAATTAAATAATCTTTCATTAAAAATTAATTCCTTTCAAATTCTCATACTTCTAAAAATTTCTTACGATTTTTCTATTATACATTTAATTTTTTTATTATTGTCTATTTATTTTTAATAACAATTAACGATAAAAATAACTACGCCTTCTCTTATTTATTATAATTTGTGATAAACTCGTTCATCTCAGCTACACTATCAGTAAATAACGTTCTTTCTCTATCTTCTTTAGTTAAAAAAATCCTTCTTCAACCATCTTATCAAAAATATTGTTCTAGAAAATCATAGTATCCATCAACATTCATTAAAATACATGGTGCATCTTTTTTTACCTACTCGGACCCATGAAATTACCTGTGAGATTTCTTCTAATGTTCCTGGACCTCCCGGTAAAAGCGACAAATACATCTCCTAAATCAACAAGCTTTTTCCTTCCTTACAGACATGTCGTCGACAATAATAAACTCAGTAATACCAGTGTGACTAATTTCTCTATCTACTAAAAAAATTGAGGCATTATACCGATAACTTCACTATTATTTTTCTAATACAGTATCAGCTATAATACCCATTAGACCTACTCTACCTCCACCATAAACTAGAGTGTGATTATTGTCAGCAATCCATTTACCCAGTTCAATAGCATTTTCTTTATACGCTTCATTTCTACCATTATTAGCTCCACAAAAAAACAGTAATTTTTCATTCCAACTTATCTCCTTTTTCAAAACATAATAATATCTTAGTTTTTTTCTACACTCGATATAAAGGATTTCCCCAAAAAAACTAGAGTGGTAAATCCTTAGTATATGGAAAAGTATTAATAATTATTATTTTTTTCTTTATTCATTTTATATAATTCAATAATACCTTTTTAGTGTTAATTCTTCATCAACTATATCAACTACATCACTATATTTAGCTATAAATTTAGATAAACCACCTGTTAATACTACTTTGTAATCTTTACCTAAATCTTGTTTCAGATGCTTAATAATATTTTCAAATTGTCCTAAGAAAGCCATAGAATAATCCCGCTTGCATCTGGCTAGTTGTATCTAAACCTAATGAAGTGCTCACAGCTTCAAATTCTACTCTTGGTAACTTAGCAGCTCTTGCATACAATGCTTCTGCACTAATATTCATTCCTGGGCAAATAATTCCTCCACGGTAATTCATATCTTCATCTACACAATCAAAAGTTGTTGCCGTTCCAAAGTCTACTACAATAGCAGGTAAATAAGAACTAACTTTCGCACCGACGATATCAACGACACGATCCGCTCCAAGTTTACTACTGTATGGTTCTGGTACTTTTTATCCCTGTGTTAATTTCTGCTGAAACTATAACCGGTTCTTTTTTTCAAAATATTTTTTTACTCAGTAGCTCTAGAGCAAACATCATCTTTGGAACAACGCTTGAAATAACTACCCCATCAAAATCTTCAAACTTTATCCCTTTATCAATGAAGAAATTTCGAATAATAACATAAAGTTCATCTTCAGTTTTAGTATTGTCTGTAGCGATACGCCAAGAATGAATCATCTTATAATCACTACCAAATACTCCAAGTACAATATTCGTATTTCCAACATCTAATGCAAAAATCATTTACAATCTCCTATGATTAACTTATTTTTAAGAATGATTATATTATACCACAATTATTCTAATGCAAATAGTAAAAATACAAATATATTAAAAGTCAATAAATTAAACTACTAGAAAAAACAAAAAAAGATTATTGACTAATTTATTAGTCAACAATCTCTTTATTATTATCTTTTCGATAATGACTCTCTATATTTAAGAGGTGTCATTTTTCACTAGAGTTTTGAATATTCTAATGAAGTAACTTGTATCAAAGTATCCAATATAATCAGCTACTTCTGAGATAGAAAAAAATCAGTATTCGCTAATAGATAACAAGCATTAGAAATACGTTTATCGTGAATATAATCTACGATACTAATCCCCATGTCTTTATTAAAAATCGAAGATAGATAACTCTTGTTAACACCTAAGTAATCACTTACGTTATCTAAAGCTGATTTTTCTCTGAAATACGATCATTAATATATGCTATACAGTTACGCACTACAGCTTGTTTATCTTTGTATTTATTTCTATCTACAAGTAAACAGTAACTTCTAATAACATCTTCTGATAAATCGTAGTTATCAAGTTTATTTTTAATCTTAACCCATAGTTCTTCAATTCCTAGGTAATCTTCATTATGTTGTTCTAAAGCATAACGTAATAAATCGTTCATATTATATGATTTTTCTACGACGAACATTGATACCTTGCTCAATATGATTTTTCTTCTACTCCATGATTTCTATGACGAAGATCAAATAGCATATTCACTCGAGAAATATTTCCATCTACTACCGCTTCTAAAAATTTCATGTTTTGAATTTGACTTCACTCTCTAAAATTCCGTTTAAGTATGTATTTTTTTCTAGAAGATGATCTTCTCACATTTTTAACACTTGAATCTTCAATTAAAATAATTGCATTTAAGAAATCAACATTCTCATCTTCAACCAATAATTCTATTAAATAATTGAATTTTTTTCTTGGCGTGATTGGTAATGAAAAATATACATCACGAATTAATTCACTAATACTTGCACCATACTTAGTTAGTGATTCTTGAAATAATTTTGTTGGTATTAAATACTCTAAAAAAATGGAGTTATTAAGTAAAACTCTTCTTCATTTTTCACTCGGTATGAATAAACAAGAAATTCCCAATCCACTCTGACATTTTTACTAATTTGCCTTCATGTAATCCTTCTTTAATTTTTGGTAAATTCCTCTTAATAAATCTACTAAAAAAATACTACTTAATTGTTCTTCTCCTAGATTAAAAATATATTTCTTCGTCAATGTATTTAAAAGTCAATACGTCTCCATTTAAATCTAAAAATATCCTTAATTCTCTCAATTTTTAAATGAACTTCTCATCTTACCTACCTCCTAACAATTTTAATATTTTAATCGATTGTAATATCGCGTCGTGCATTTACAATATATGAAATTGTAAAGAATACAACACTATACGCTACAAGCATAATGATTAATGCATTTGCATTATCAAACTTAAAGAATTCTTTTACAGTGTTACGTCCTGCTTCACTTGCATAATATGAGCTAAATAATGGTACATCAAACATGTGATATTTTCGCCCATGAGAATTTTTGAAACTGCAAATATTGTTAAAGATTGAATTAATCCAGTTCCTAAAAAGTGACAACATTACTAATACTAGTGATAAAATTTGTGTTTTTAAACACTACACAAACTAATACTACCATAGCAACAAAGAATATAAACACCGCTAAGTCTGCTAAATTCGTAATAATTAATTGTTTAGCAACTGTTCTGCCAAAATACCCTTCTTCAATAGTATCATTCAAAGTGATTTAAACCTACTTTTCTATCAAAAATACATAATATTTTGTTAAAAAAGTCAAAATACTGTTCCACTACTAAGAAAATAATATAGTTGATAAACGCTAAAACTATTTTTTGCAGTTAATATTGCAGAACGAGATTTAGGTCTTGTATATAGAAACTTAATAGTTCCTTTTGAATATTCTTGAGATAAATTATTAGCTAACATAATTAGTGAGAACACCATAGCAAGTGCACCTGAAACTACTGTTATTCCCACTTAATATTTTTCACAGCATCTATCCCATCTTCAAACTGTTTTTTTGTAAAGTAACTATTTAGTAAAACAATCCCAAATGATAGTAAGAAGTATAGCCACGTAGTTTTCTTTTTATAGTCTTTTTATAAATTCATTTATTAATAATTTCATTATTTTCTCTCCCCTCCTGTAATTTGTAGGAATCGATCCTCTAATGATGTATGTAACTCACGAGTGTATCTAACTCAACATTATTAGTAACTAAATATGAAATAATACGAGATTTTTCCTCACGATTAAGATTTTTCAAATACAAATCCATCTTTAGTTAATTCATATTTAATACCTAGTTCTCTTATTAATCTTTCCGTTTTTTTCTACATCGTGTGTTTTTACTAATGTTTTAATAATTTCATCTGCTACAAGATTTTTCTAGTTTATCATCTGCAATAATTTTTACCTTTTTCGATTACGATAACTCTATCACAAAACTTTTTCGATTTCATCTAGTAAATGTGATGAAATTAAGATAGATACTCCTGTAGCTGCTATTTCTTTAAGTTTATTACGGAAATCTTGCACTCCTTGTGGATCTAAACCATTTACAGGTTCATCAAGAATTAAAACTTTAGGATCATTAAGCAATGCTTGAGCTAATCCTAAACGTTGGCGCATATCCTAGAGAATAAGTTTTAACTTTTTTTCTAATTACTTTGCTTAGACCAACAAATTCAACCAATTCTTTCATACGCGCTCTTGTTACTTTTTTTACCACAAACACGAGCAATTTGTTTTAAGTTCGCCCATCCAGACATATAGTTATAAAACTCAGGTGTTTCAATCATCGCTCCAACTTCTTTAAGCATAGCAGTCTTACCTAAACCTAAAGGTTTCTCAAAACAATAAACATCACCTTTTGACGCTTTAGTTAATCCTACCATCATTCTCATTATAGTTGTCTTACCACTTCCATTCGGACCTAATAATCCTATAATTTCACCTTCACGCATATCAAAAGTGATATCCTCAACAATTGTTTTTAAGTCCTATACGTTTCTTTAACCCTAAAACTTCAAGTACAGTGGAGCTTTCTTTCACTTCTTCTTTTTTCATTTCTTTTGCTTGTTCACTTTCTATCGCATAGACTAACTCATTTCTATCTAGTACAACTGTTTCTGCATAAACATCTACTTCTTCACTTACAGTGGGCATCACAACTGTTTCTTCAAGGCTTGCTTGTTCATCATGCGGTTTTCTAGTGTAAGTAGAAGAATTTTCTATGTCTACTTGTTTTCTAATCTTTTTCTAATAAACTTAAGTAATCATCTGATTTTTACTATTTTTTCCTAATTCATCAGTGCTTAATATATCTTTATTTTTTCTGAATTTGTCATTATTTGTAGAAGATTCCTTTCTCATAAATTTTCTTTTATATTATATCATATTTATACTATTATTTCCATTAAATAATGAATAATTATTTTTTTATTTTACTACTTTCTTTCTTTACATATCTCAAATCATAATTTAAGATTTTTTTATTTCTATAAATCCCTAGTATTGTGGAAATTTGAAATCCTTTTTGTATCAATATTCATTGATTTTACATTTAATTATATTTTTCTTAAAATTTTGATTATACTTGTACATACATTATTATAAAAAAATTCTAAAAATTAATACATAATAAATATACTTCCATCATAAGTATATTTATTATTAAAATCCATATTTGTTTTTTTATATTAGCTTTTAGAAATAATAAAGACTAAAAATTTTTATTACACATAAAATATACTTTTTCTCATTTACATAACCTCAGATGTCCCGTATACTGCAATCAAATTAAAATTGTATTTAATTTTATGATATAATATAAATTGAGGTGAATCTACTATGAAAAAGAACTTAGAAAAAGTTTATTATTGAGAGAAACAAGCTATCTGAAGCGTATCGAGACTATGCATCTACTAAAAATTTTTCAATAATTGAGAATAACGAATTATTCAAATCAGCTGGAAAAGGTGTTTATCTATGTTGGCTTTGGTAGTGAAATAGCAACTATACCTTTTTATAAAAAGTGGATAAATAAAAAGCAAATTTTTGTTCCAAAAATTGATAACAATACTATGAATCTTGTACATATAACGTCTCTGAAGGAATTAACTGAAGGCATTTTCGGGAGTACTCAGAACCAACAAGTTTCAGTATTTTTAACGGGAATATTGACCTAGTAATCACTCCTTCTATTGTTTTTCGATAAGAATGGCTATCGACTTGGTTATGGGAAAGGCTACTATGATAAATATTTTTTGCAAAAAACAAATATAAAAACAAGTATAGGTTTATCATATGATAAGCTTCTCCAAGAAAAAGTTCCAATGATCAGTACGATAAAAATGTAGATATTATTATTACAGAGGAGAAAACTTTAATAATAAATGAAAAAAATAATTGTAACAACTAGTGTAAAAAACAACCTTAGAATTAAATGACTCAGCACAAAAACTAGCCGATAAATTAAATTTGAAATATGTCAAAAGAAATAAAAACTACTATCAAACAGTTACTAGAAACGGCAAAAGGTGTAATAGTCGTTTATAAAAATAAACTAAGTTACTTTCGAAAAATGATTCAGAATTTTTCTTCCATTTGGATACGACTGCATTAAAAAAATAAAAAAATTCAGACAATGAACCTTTAGTTGAAATAATAGGTAAAGAAAAAGCAAAAATGTTCTAGATTGTACAATGGGGCTTGCAGGGTGACAGTATTTTTATTAAGTTATTACGGACATAACGTTACTTCTATTGAAAAAGAATAAGATTATACATCTAATTACGAGCAATGGACTTAAAAATTACATATCTCTAGCGAGGGAAAGTAAACAAAGCGATGAGAAAAGATAATAACTTATAACTTGATTGTATTGAGTATTTAAAGAGAACACCCTGATAATTCATTTGATATAGTATACTTTGATCCAATGTTTCTCACATAATATTAAAGAATCTGAAAATCTATCAGGGATTACTACGTTAGCTGATAAAAAGTTTCCCATACGAAGAATTCATAAAAGAAGCTAGTCGCGTCGGAAAAAGATAAAATAATTATTAAAGCTCACTTTAAAGACAATATATTTGAAAAAAATATAATTTCACTAGAATCGTTAGAAAAACACTAAAGTTTCATTTCGATTTCTTGAAATTAATGAAAAAAACCAAAAAAACTAAGCATTACAGCTTAATTTTTTTGGTTTTTTTCATTCTTCATTCTTTTACTGCTTGATAACCATCATATCCAGTAATTTCTTTAAATTCACGATATAACGAATTTTCTTCAGACTTAGCTCGAACTACACTTTTAAATTCTTTATATGCAGATTTAAACTCTGTAAGTTCCACCCCTGTCAAGTAACATTCTTCAATTAAATCTAAAAAAATTTAATAATAATAGTTATCTCATCAGTATTGTATAATGTATAATCTATCGGATAATTAAATTCCATACTCTACCTACTCAAATGTGTATCCAACACCACGAACCGTTCTTAGATTTTTTTATCGTAACCAATTTTTCTTAATTCTTTTCTTAATCCAGAAATATAAACCTCAATAGCATTAATAGTTGTTTCTGAATCAACACCCCCATACACGATCGAAGATTTCTTCTTTTTTTCCAGTACGATATTATTATTGATTACAAAGAATGATAATAATTCAAGGTATTTTCCTTTTAATAGTGTCTAATGTTCCTCCATTTGAAGATACCAGTTCATTTTTAAGATCTAATACTAAATCTTTATAAGTAATCTCATTCTCACCTTTTCAAATTACTTTCGCGTTGAAGTAAGTTTGACATTGTTGTCAATAAAAGAGAAGCATCCGCTACACGTGGTAGATATTCTGTTACTCTATACTTCATAACTCTAGCCTTTTTCTTCTGTTGATTCAGCTATAGTTATTACAATTACTGGTGTTTTAAGTTCTTTTTCTTCACGAATGTAATCCAGTAGATTTATTCCGCCCATTCCTGGTAAAAATACTATCAGCTATAACAAAATCATACACGTTCTCATTTACAAGTTTTTTTGTCCATCTAATCCATTATAACAAACATCAGCATCAAATTTTTCTGAAATTGCAGCTTTCAATGATGCAGCTAATAATTTGTCATCTTCTACAATAAGCGCTTTTAAGCATCAATAACTCCTCCTTTAATTTAATTTTTATTTATCTAAATAATTATTTTTATAACTTTTCTAAAAAAATACAACTAAAAACCACAATATTTTTGACTATTTTTTTATTACAAGAAAAATATAAAAATACTAGAAAGTAATATCCCTACTAAAGATCCACTACTATCTATTAATACATCAACAATATTTCCATCTCTTCCTACCACAAAAGTTTGATGAAATTCATCAGTAGAGGCATAGATAACAGAAAAATAAAAAAACTTAATATAACAGTTTTTAAAATCTGTTTTCTTGTTATTTTCCTATAAAAAAATTAGATAAATAACAAAAAGAGAAAAAAACCTAAGGTCATATATTCACTAAAGTGACCTAATTTTTCTTATGATTAAATCATTAGAAATCTTTGATGATTCCTCACCTGGTTGACTAGAAAATAAAAATATCACTAGGCAAACCAAAAATTAATATTATTAATGAAAAGTATTTCTTATATAAAAGTTTAATAAAAAAATTTCTCCTTAGTATTTATTTTTAATATTTTTTCCTACTTTCTATATTACCATATTATTTTAATAAATGGTAATATTTGTAAAGTAAAATAACCAAGAAAAATACTTTTTCACATTCTACTAACCATCTAAAAAAACACAATATTTTTCTTCAAATTACAGATATAGTAGAAGTCATTACTATTTATTATAAATAAAAATTTAATTCTATATACTTGAAAAATTCTCTCGTTCTAAACTTTTTCTAACAAAAAAATAATATATTATGTTATAATTAAAGGAAAAACGAATTCAAATAATGGAGGTTTATTATGCCACGTATAGTTGCTAGAGGATTTAAAAAAAGAAGATATTAAAAAAAGTTAGTGCTGAGCTTTTTCGATACTATTGCTGAAATAATCGAAAGACCACGCGAAGCTTTCACATTAGATTTAGTTGAAAGTGTTGCCATTCTTGATGGAGAAGAAATCAGTAGAGCAAACCTTGAAATCGGATGGGTTCACCGTCCAGTTGAAGTTTGTGAAAAAGTTGCTAATGCTGTTAATGAACTATTCAAGCCACTTGGTTATGAAACTGTAATGATTTCATTTAAAGATATTGACTTAGCATACGAATTTGTATTCAAAAAAATAATTATTAAAAAGGAGTGATTTTAAAAATCTAGATTCAGTTAAATCTGATTTTTCTAAATCACTCCTTTTATTATCCTTTTACTTGAGTTTCATACATTTTTGTAACTTCCCTCAAAGAGCTAATAATTGTTCGTGTGTTCCACTTTTCAATTACCTTTCCCTTTTCTAAGGACATAAATCATATCAGCATTTTTTTATAGTCGATAATCTATGAGCTATTATAAGCGTTGTTCGTCCTTGTTTTAATTCTTCTATAGCACGACTTACATTTTGTTCTGTTTCACTATCGATATTGGCAGTCGATTCATCAAGAATCAAAATCTTAGGATCTTTAGCCAAGGCTCTAGCTAAACAGATAAGTTGCTTCTCACCTGTAGAAAAATTATTTCCACCTACTTCTACTTTTGAATCCAACGAGCGATTTTCTAATATGAAATCTCCTCCAACTCTAGATAAGGCCTCTCTAGCAATTTTTTCATCATTTGAAGTAGTAATATTTTCGAGTAAGGTACCTTCAAATAAAAATGAATCTTGAAGTACTATAGCAGTTTTTTCTCTTAGATATTCCTTACTATAATCATTTATATTTCTACCATTGATTAAGACATTACCTTTAGTCGCACTATAGAACTTAACAATTAGATTCATTATAGTACTCTTACCGCTTCCTGTATGTCCTACAAAGGCTACAGTTTGATTTTCTTTGATTTCAAGATTTAAATCTCGAAGCACATAAAAATCATCTTTATAAGAAAAATACACATCTTCAAATTTAATATTTCCTCGGAAATTATCCTCGGTAATATCGTTGTGATTGTCTTCCTCAACTTCTAGCTTAAGTATCTCTTGAATATTTATAGCTGCACCTTGCGCTCTAATATAATTAGAAATCCCCATTGTAAAGTCTGCGATTCTATAAATTATATCGGTGGTATAATTTATAAATAGATATACCATTCCCAATGTAATGCCATAAACATTATTAAAAATGTGAATACGAATAGTAATAAACAATACCTATGAAAAATCACTATTCTAAATACTCCAGTTATATTATGAAGTAATAGACTATCTACTAGATTTAATTTTTTTCCAATATTTATAGCGTTCTTCATTATGCTTATTCCAATCTTCAATACTCTCTTTTTCTTTATTAAAAAGCTTTGATGATTTCTAAATTTTTGATAATTTTCATTTATAATCCCATTACTTTGAGAAAAATTTACGTCTGTATCCTTTAATACTATCTATAGATAACTTGTTATAAATTTTTAAATACTATAAACATTACCGGGAATAACGCTAGCATAAATAATCCAAAACGTACATCTACATAAAATAATACAATATAAGAAAAAATAATCTTAAGTACGATTATTAATATCTGCACAAATGTCGAAACGAAAAATGTTCTAATTTGGTTAACATCACTAGTTATCCTAGATACTACAGAACCAGCTGGCATATTATCAAAATACTTAATCGGTAGACTTTGGATATGATCGTATACCTGCATCTGAATTCTAACGTAAACCTCATTAGCACCTTTTACTAAGTAAATATTTCTAATATAGTTAGATATCCCTGAACATAGTAGTATAAGTCCATAGCCAGCTACTACCACCAATGATTTTAGAAATTATCTGACGTGTTAAATCTCCAGTTATACCATCAAAAACTTTCGACAACACGTATACACCAGCAACACCTAACCCTACATTTAATAGTGAAAAGACAAAATCCTATTATATAAGATCTCTTTTAGCTTCTTTCATATAAGGAAGAAATTGAAATAACGGATTTTTTTATTCTTCATCATCTTCTACCTCCTTATTTTTGATACTCATCTAGTTGTCTATACCAAGGGACATTTTCTCAAGAAGCTCATCATGCGTTCCAAAAATTTAATATTTTACCATTATCTAATACAACTATTTTATCAGCATGTCTTACTGCAGAAATTCTATGAGCTACTATTATATTAGTCTTACCTTCTCGAGTTTTTCTTTAATATTTTTCTATAATAGTTTTTTTCTGTATTAGAGTCTACTGCACTCAAACTGTCATCAAGTATTAAGATTTCAGGATTAGATAACAACGCTCTCGCTATACCAAGACGTTGTTTTTGACCGCCAGATAAAGATAAACCATTCTCTCCCACAAGAGTATCAATACCATCTTTTAAATCTACTAATATCCTTTTTTTAATATCAGCTTGTTCCAAACACTTCTTCTAATCTATCCTCTAAATCATATCTATAAAAACAAATACATTTTCTTTTATAGATTTTTGAGAACAATTGATATTCTTGTGGTGCGTACCCTATTTTTTCTCTAACAGAATAATCATAATATCGCTCAATCCCCTTTTACCATCAAGAAGCAAAGTATTTTTCTTTCTATTGGATATAGTCGTAAAGTAGTTGCTTGATAAATGTCGTTTTTCCCACTACCAGTTTTTCCTACTACTCCTATAGTTTCACCTTTATTAATAGTAAAATTAATATCCTCTAAGTACATGATTATTATCCTCATAACTGAAAATTAAAATCTTTAAATTCAATACTACTATTAAATTCAAAATTACTTTCAGCTAGGTCATTATTAACATCAGCTTTTTTATCAGAGATTTCTAAGACTCTTTTCGTAGCTTGACGAACTTCTATAATCATAATAACTAACTCAGATAAAGCAATGTATGGCCACTGAATCATACCTATAACTACACAGACTGAGATTAACTCTCCTAATGTCATCATTCCTAAACTAATAAAATAAAATCCACAAGCTACAGCTATAACATAACTTGTCGCTAACGATACTGTATTAAGTGGTTGATAGACAAGAGTTTTCTTCATGTATTCTTCATTACTTCTAGCATAACTTCTAAGTTTTCCTACAAAACTATTTCTCACTTTATCTAACAAGCTATAAGCTCTAATTACACGAATACCTTTAACATTTTCTAAAGTCTCTTCTGTAATTTCATCCATAGTTTTCGCCATCTCATTATAGTATTTTTCCTGAACCTTACGTCTTCTAACTAAATAAATAGTTTGAATGAATCAAAGGTATATGAATCAGTAATAAATAAATTAAAACTAGATTTATTAAATATAAGAACACTTATAAATAAATTGTAAATTATTCCATCAAAAATTAATAGAATACCATAACCCAAAAAAAGCGGTGCAATATAATTCGTAATATCATTCGTCGATCTACTAATAACTTCTCCAATACTAAATTTATTAAAAAAATACTGGAGTATGTCTATAAATATCATATTGAATATCATAGGTCATATCTTTAATAACTTTATCATATCCTATAAACGTATAGTATTCTTTAAAGAAATAGACAATATACAGTGCTATTCCAGCCAAAAACAATTCTTAGAATTTCATTAACTACACCATCAAAATCAATATTTCCTCCCGCTATACCATCAACTATATAACTTAACCTATCAGTTGGGTATAACGAAAAATAATAAGATGCAATAGAAACTATTAGTGCAATTATTATGCGTTTTTTTATCTCTGTAAATAAGACTTGCTATTTTTATTAAATATTTGCTTATTATTTATCGTTTTGTCCATTTTTCACCCCTCCTTTTTTTCATCTATTAAACTATATTTTAATAATTATAACATATTTAAACACTTAATTTTTATTAAAAAGTAAATAAAACAGGAATAACTAAAAAAATTCTTTATTTTCCCAGTTATTCCTATTCGTTTTTTGAACATATATGATTATAACATATAATTAATTTCGACTTAGTCTACTTAATTATAGGGGAGTGACTTAAAAATTGAGATTTTTGATGTGTACCCCGAATTCAAAACATCAACTTCATAGTTATTTTTCTTTTTTAAACTCCGCTATTGCATCCTTTCACAAGTTTATCAACAACCTCATTAAGTTCAACACCTGTATGTGCCTTCACTTTTTACAAAATTTACCTTCACTACTGATTTTACCTTATTATAAAATTTCACATAATCCTGTGTATAAGGTAAATTCGCTTGCCAATCTCCAACTGCCCACGCTTCTATTCCTTGATAGTCATAAAACAATGTAATCTCTTTAATCTTTTTATCGACAGCATACCACATAACGAATTTTGCTGCTTCCAATTCTCCAGCAACATTATGTAATTGTGCATAATCTTCACGATTTCCAGCATGTTTATATTCATGTTTTTTATCACCATCTACTATGACTACACCTGAACCATATATGCCATTAATTCTGTCAAAACTACCATCAATATAAGCATACACTCCATCAACTTCTTCGATATTTTCTATTTTTTTCTTCATTTCTTTCTAGAAAGCTTCAGCTTCTGATAAAGTTTTAAAACTTTTATAAACCGCACCCTTTAAAATCCAGTCACCTGCTCTTTACATTCATCCCAAGTTGAGAATATTCCTGTTTTTTTACCTTTTTCTACTGCATAAAAATTTCGTCATCTTGCTCTCCTCATAAAAATATTTTCCTTTTAAATTATACTACATAGAAAAATATTAAGTAAATTTTTAAAAAGAAAAATTTAAAATATACTAAGAAAAAAAATTATTTTTTTAGTTTAGATACATTTTTGAAATAAAGTAAAAATCATAAAATAAGCCTATACAAATATCTCTTTTAACTTTTTCGACAAATAATAAAAAAACTAAATTTGAAAATATTATTTTCAAATTAGTAAGTATAATTTTTATTAATTCAGGAAAATTTTATTTTTATTTTTTTATATAAAAGATAGTGATAATCTATTTCAATTAAAAACGTTTTTTTATGTTATAGTATAGGTGTCTATTATTTTTGAAAAGGTTGATTTAATAGAGTTTATGTAAATAGGATCAAGGAATTTAATTTATCTTTAATCAACCTTGAAAAATTAATATTAGAATAAATTATTATATTATATACAAAAAGGAGAAATTCCATGAAAACAAATAAATTATTAAAAATCAAGTATGAGTGTTGCATTAGCACTTACTATATCTTCTATCACAGCTCAAGCTTGGCCAACAAATAGCAATATAGCAAAAGCTGATTTCGGAGATACTGCAGCCACTCAACAAACTAAGACTGAACTAAATGAAATAATAAATAAAATCTTTAACGATCAGTCTATCACAAATAGATACTTAGGAACTACTTTTTTCCACAAAACTTCTAACTTTCCTTATTACCATGTAACATTTGAAAATCATCAAGTTCCCGATGATGTTATTGATACTACCCTTGGTATAACATGTGGAGCGAAGCTGCTGCTGCAAAAGCAAAACTAGACGCTAATTCATATACAGAAAAAACTGCACAAAATGCAATTAACACTTTAAAATACTATATTCAACTATACAATTTCGATGTAAACCATGACTTTAAAAGATGACGGGTTTTTATACTACTACTGATTTTTAAAAACTCCAACAATGGTAACTGTATCTAGCGATGGTCAACAAGATTTTTTATAAAAAAAGTAGTAGATAATAAAGAAGAAATTAAAAAAATCTATTTAAAGAGTCTTTAGTAGGTATCTACAAACAAGGGCAAGATATCGAAATCAATCTTGTTGCTAATCCTGATAAAGTTAGTAAAATTACAAAGCTTTTGTTGTTAATAAAGTTTCTGGTTTAGATACAAACGTTAAACTAGGACCTTCTGCTGAAGATCAACATATCGTAGCCTTTCAGCGTTCCTGGAGAATTAAAAAGCTGAACAATTGGTAGTTTCTAAATATGACTTATATTTAGATAAAAAAATGGGAATAAACAACAAACAGGTCCATTTGCTTTAGATATTAAATTACTCAGCTGCTAAAAAAAGTAACGAATCTATCCCTAAATATAGAGAAAAATTAAATGAAAAAAATTCAAAATTGGATAGATCGTGGTAATAAGGTTAATGAATGGCTACTGACAAAAGAGAACACTTCAGACACAACTGCAGACTTCTCACAAAGAGCTAAAAATTAGCGAAGCTGTAACAAAACTACAAGAATTGAAAACGTTCAGATAGCGCTAATTACGATAAACTTTATGAAATTTCTACACCAATTCATGAAATGGAAGACATTGCAACATTAAGAGAAGTACTAGATATTAAAGTTGCAAAATTGTTAGAATACTTCGATCTTTACAACGAGAAAACATATACTAAAGAAAGTATTGAAAACTACAAAAATTATATTAAAAGTGTTCCTTCATTGAAAAAAATACAAGAAATATAAAAAGAACTAGTTCAGTTAATTAAAAGACTTTGATAATGCGAACTTCACATACTTAAGATACAATACTACAGAACTAAAAAGAATAATCGATATTGCTGACAGAAAAATCAGAAGTGAATACGAACCTGTGTCTCTTGAAAAATTTGATCAAGCTTTAAATCACGCTAAAGACTGGATTAACCAAACAAGCAGTTATAATCCTCAAATTAATGAGACATCAGACCTTGTTAAACAATTAACTGAGGCTATCAACAATCTTACTACAAAAGACGGTAAAAAAGGAGAACCAGTTCCTGCCGCACCTGTTGAGAACACTACTAAACCAGCAGAGCCATATAATGTAACTGCAAAATTCGTAGAAAGAGGTAGCGACAAACCTATAAAAACAAGATACAGTCGTGATTTGACAGAACTTATAAAAAATGTAGAAGTTCACGAATTAGGAAACGGTAAAAATGAAGTAATATTAACATTAGAACCTAAAATCATGGGAGGAGCTATCGACTTCGCTCTAGCAGATACTTTCAAATATAACAGTCTAGGAAATACAGATGCCGATGCCGTTGTTTTAGAGACAAAAAATATTGGAGGGCGTGATTACCCTACTAAATTAAAACTTACAGTTGATGCTACTAAGAAAAATATTGAAATAGCACTTCTAGGAAATTTCAATTTTAAAGATTCGTTCTCATTAGGAAAAATGGAATCGATAATTTTACAAAACCAACAGACTTATATATCGATTACTCTACAAAACTGGAAACTAAAAAAAGAATCACCTCTGAAAAGCTTCGTTAAAGAGATAAAATTAATTACTATACAAGTAATTCAGTACAAGATAACTACAAAGATTTAAAAACCAGAATTCAAAACTTCATTCAATCAATTAATTACTAAGGCTCAACAACTTTTAAATAACGATTCACTAACTAAAGATGAAGTAGATAACATTATAAATAAAACTATTAGATGAAACAACTAAATTAGATTCATTAGCTAACCTTTATAAATCACTACAAAACGCAAAAAAATCAGTACGAAAATGATTGGAAGAACAATTCACACTTTACTAGCGAAAGCAAAAGCGTTAATTAAAGAAAAATTAGATGCGGTTGAAAGTAAAATTAACTCTCTAGATCCAGTCGATATAGAAGGTAAAAAGAAACATACCTAAATGAGTTGACAAAAGAAGGAACTGTAACAGTTTATGAAAAAAACTAGATGAACTAACAGGAGAAGTTCAACATCTTGGAGACTATCTTCGCATCAATACTGAAGAACTTTCAGGAGAAATCAAAAAGCTGAAGAAGCTTACAACAATTCCAACAAAATTACTCAATCAAAACTTAAACTTAAACAATTAATCGATGAAGCAAAAGCGTATGTCGCTAACGCTAAACTAACTCCTGAATCAAATGATACAGATGATCAAATTAAATACAGATTTAACAGATTACTACAAAGAACAATTCAAATTCGCTATAGAAGACTTAAATGGTTCTCAAAACTCTGGAGCAGAACAAGTTTCAGCTAAAGAGCAACTTAAGAAAAAAATAGCTGAAGTTGAGTTAATAAAACAAGGTAAAAAAGAACCAGCAGCCTTTGTTACTTTTAACTAATGAACTATCAAAAAGCTAAAGAATTATTGAAATAATGATACTTCTACTGAAGAAGCGTTACTAGCTGAATTAAATAAACTTAACAATGCTGTAAATACATTTAATAATTCTGCTGATTCAACTCAAAATCAAACCAAAGTAATCCCATCAGAATCTCCTTCTACAGATTCTAATAATAAAGTTCAATTAGATGGATCATTATTAAAACAAGATTTAACTAGCCCTTCTATGGCAAATGGAATAATTAAAAACGTGTATCTAGTAACTGAAAACGGGAAAAAAATTATTTAGAATTAGATCTTGTCCCTATGAATAATGGAACAACTAATGTTGCCGTTATGAGTAAACTTACATACTTCGATGGAACTGCTGAAAAAAAGATGTCCAAGTTTTAAAAAGAAGATACTGCTGATGTTACTTTATAATAATGTAACTAATTCTTATAAATATCCTTCAAAAAAATTAGAATACCTATCGAAGGAAAAACCATCTACAATAAAACTTAACACTTTTGCAAAGCAGTACATTATTCGGTACTGACAAACATGAAAATATAGCTGTATTATCTGTAAAATATCCCTAAAAGAAAAATGCTGTTATCACTGCAGATAAAAAAACAACTAAACGCACTATTCGAAGCTACAACAAGTAAATACTATGATAGTTGGAATAATGTATTTAAAAATGCAAATGTAAGCCAAGACATGGCAGTAATTAAAAACTTCGGTAACAAAATCAACGCTGCACAAAATGTATTGAAAAATAATATTGCCAGCACGGAAGAAATCTCTACTGCATTTACTGAACTATCAGATTTTGAAAAAAATCAATATGATTTACTTATTCAGCTAAGAACTTCAAACGCTGAAGCTGTAGCAAACTTCAATTCTGATAAAGATAGCAAAAACTATAGTGAAGAAAGCATCAACGCTGTAGATAACTATCTTCAAGGAAAAATAGATAAACTAGAAGACTTAGTGCACAACAACCCTAAATCTAATGAAATCTTGAAATTATTTAACGATGTTCAAACATACTATAACCTTCTTAGATATGATACTTCAAAACTAGACACAGCTGTTAAATCAGCTCAAGACAAACTAGCTGCAAGTAACTATTCAGATGAGTCAAAAAATAATTTAACTACAGCTATTACTAAAGCAACTGAATTCATAAACAAAGCTAAAGAAACAAGAAATCTAGAAGACACTCGTTCTAGTTTATTAAAAGAAATCGAAGATGCAGTCAACGGATTAAAAGAAGCACCTGCACCTGAAGTAAATAAACCAAGTGATAACACTAATGCATCTAATAATGAAGCTGACAAACCTAATGATAAAGTCGATACTCCAACTAACAGTGATGCCAACAAACCTAATGATAAAGTCGACACTCCAACTAACAGCGAAGTTAACAAACCTAACGACAAAGTCGACACTCCAACTAACAGTGAAGTTAATAAACCTAACGATAAAGTTGATACACCTACTAACAGCGAAGTTAACAAACCTAACGACAAGGTTGATACTCCTAATAATAGCGAAGCTAATAAACCTAACGATAAAGTTGACACTCCAGCTAACAGTGATACTAATAAACCTAACGACAAAGTCGACACTCCAACTAACAGCGAAGTTAACAAACCTAACGACAAAGTTGACACTCCAACTAACAGTGAAGCTAACAAACCTGTTGAAAGCACTGATGATGAAGTTGCTAAAAAACTTGCTACTGAAAGAGCAAACCTTCTTTTACCTTTAGAAACAGCTAAAATCCTAGTTAACGACGATAAAGATAAAGAAGGAATTAATAAAGAAGCATACGCTAAACTAAAAAGAAGCTACTGAAAAAAGCTCAAAAAAAGTATATGATGAAGAAAAATCTATAGATAAAATTTTTAGAAGAAAATCTAACATAGATAAAGCATTAGAAGAGTATACTAAAACATAAAAATGATAAAGAAACTGTCCCAGGAAATAACAAACCTGAAGATAAACCTACCCAGTCAAACGATAATAATCGTAATAATGTTCCTGAATTCAACGGACCTGTCGCTCTAATGGTCAAGATGCTCCTGTTAATGAAGTTCCTGAATTCAACGGACCTGTCGCTTCTAATGGCCAAGATGCCCCTGTTAATAAAGTTCCTGAATTCAACGGACCTGTCGCTTCTAATAGTCCAAAGATGCTCCCTGTTAATGAAAGTTCCTGAATTCAACGGACCTGCTGCTTCTAATGGTCAAGATGTCCTGTTAATAAAAGTTCCTGAATTCAACGGACCTATCGCTTCTAATGGTCAAGATGCTCCTGTTAATAAAGTTCCTGAATTCAACGGACCTGTCGCTTCTAATGGTCAAGATGCTCCTGTTAATGAAGTTCCTGAATTTCAACGGACCTGCTCGCTTCTAATGGTCAAGATGCTCCTGTTAATGAAGTTCCTGAATTCAACGGACCTGCTGCTTCTAATGGTCAAAGATGCCCTGTTAATGAAGTTCCTGAATTCACTGGTGGAGTAAACGATACAACACCTCCAACTGTTCCTGATAAACCAGAAGGAGAAACTCCAAAACCAACAAAACCTGAAACATCTAACGGAGATTCACTTGTACAACCAGAAATTCCAGAATTCAAAGGTGGTGTTAACGCTGTTGAGGCTGCTGTTAATGAAATTCCTACATTCGGAGTTAAACAACCTGAAATCAAGAAAATATTAGATGAACTTATTAACATAAAAATCAAATAAAAGATGGTGAAGAAAAACGGTGCTGAAGATTATTATATCAATGGATTAAAAAGACAGATTTAGAAGACTTAGAAAAAGCATTCAACTTACTAACTCAAAATCTTTCTGCAGTAAATGAAGTACCAGAATATACAGGTCCTGTTACCCTCAGAACCTCAACCCTCACTTAGAGGGAACTGCTCCTGGTAGTGGTCAAGGCGGAACTGCTGGTGAAATAGTAGATCCTAATCAAAACCTTGAGTTAGTTGGAGGAGCTTCAGCTACTCAAAAACGTGAATTTGGACAAACACTGCTGTTACTCAACTATCTGAAAAACTTGAAAGAAGCTAAACCTGACAAAAGCTAAATCTGAGATTAGCAAAGCACAGGTATGAATTCTTCTAGCATCTACTGCATTAGGATTAAAGCAATCTGTCTTATTGGACTTGTAGTCAGACGTAAACTTTTTAAAATAATCAATTAGTGTATAAAAACTTTAAAGGCAGTAACTCAAAAATTACGATTTTTAAAAAAACAAGATTTTGGTAAATTCCCAAAGTAAAGTTCCAGTAAGAAATCAAAGTGGAAGTTACCCTTGGGAAAAAGGAAAATAACAATAAAAAATATTCCCAAGGTAAGTTCCGGTATAAAACAAAAGCTTTACTTTGGGAGTTTTTAAAAGGAATAAAAATAAAAAGGCATGACAAATAAACCTGCAAAATCACTATTCCCAGGTTAAATTCCAGTTATACTGAAGTTAGTTGAGACTTTTTCTAATAAAACATTTTCGTTGTATAACTATATTACTATTTTTATAAATAGTTTAACTTTTATTTGTTAGTATCCTGTAATTTCTTTAGCCAAGAAAGGTTTAGAGTATTACCTCATTGGTAGGTATTTCAAAAATACCAAGTAGGGTTAGCTATATGTTCGCCAAAAAGTAAAAGAGAAAAACTTCATAAGATGATTTTTCCGTGCAAAATACTTTCTCCTAAGTGGAGTTAATAGGCTAATATAATAATATTAACACTACTTTGTGCAAAAATCGTCAAATGAGGATCACTTTGGGTAGTATTTCGCGCAAGGTGATATGATTTTTCTATTTTCCTTTTCCCCATGAAGAATTAGGATTACAGAAAAATAATTTTAAGTTTTTATCCAAACCACAATCTCTTTTGTAAACACAATTATTACAAACGTAAGGAGGTTTGTTTAGAAGAACACAATTAGCTTTGATTAATTTCTCCGTCAGAATTTTGGTAACGATTTCCATATCTTTATATTGCAGATTACGTTTAATTTCTTTTAGAAATAATAGTAGGATCTTTATCAAGTTCTATACCTATACTTCTAAAAAGTTTTTCCTTTAGAAATTCCTTCTTAAATGTCTAAGCTGATCATTATATGTTAAGTGTTTGTTTTTGTTTGTCATAATATTAGATTCCTTTTTCATTCAACGAAAGTCTCACATTATAATATACACAAAAAATAGAGGAATTATACTTATTAAAAATAACGTAATAAAAGTTAGATAAATATCTTTTCATGATTATTTAATCTTAATTTAAAATTCAGTTTTTATTTGAACTGGAATTTACTTTGGAATTAATATTTGAAAATATCACGATAGAAAAACTCCTATTTATTGAATTTTTATTAGTTTTTGTTGTAAAATTGAATTTGCTCATGAAAAAATATATTAAAAGAAATTTTTATTTTATTAAAGACAACTTAGGAGATATTATAATGAGTAAATATCATTTTATAGGTATTAAAAGGTTCTGGAATGAGCTCTCTTGCACAAATTGCTTATGATATGGGCAATGAAGTACAAGGCTCTGATGAAGAAACATACTTTTTTACACAAGAAAAATTAGAACAAAGAAACATCCCAATGTACAACTACGGGGCTGAAAATATTAAAGAAGGATATGAAGTAATTTTAGGGAATGCATTCGATGAAACTCATGTTGAGTACAGAAAAGCTAAAGAATTAGGTTTAACTACTTATACTTATTCTCAATTCCTTGGGAAACTTCTTTCTGAAATTCCTTCAATCGCTATAACTGGAGCACATGGTAAAACAACTACTACCACAATGGCAAGTAATATTTTTAAACACAGTCATGTTACGTCTTACCTAATTGGTGATGGAACTGGTCATGGTGAAAAAAATTCAGAATTTATGATAGCTGAAGCATGTGAATATTACAGACACTTCCTAGCATATCACCCTGATTATGCTGTTGTAACAAACATTGATTTTGACCATCCAGATTACTTTAATGATGAACACGATATGTTTGATGCATTTCAAAGTTTTGTAAATCAGGTTAAAAATACGGTTGTTATATGTGGTGATGATCGTTTAGCTTCACAACTTAAGCCTGCAAATGCAAAAACTATTAAATATGGGTTTAGCGATGGAAATGATTATCAAATCAAAAATGTTCAAACTACACCTGAGCACAGTAAATTCGACATATACAAAAACTCAGAATTACTAGGAACTTTCACTATGGCAGTATTCGGATTACACGATATTTCTAACGCAACAGCTGCTATCGCTCTAGCTGATATAAATGGTATCAATGTAGGAAAAATTCAAGAATCACTTAATATGTATAAACCTGCTGAAAGAAGATTTCAGCGAACACAAAACTTGGAAATAGTGTAGTTGTCAGATGACTACGCACATCACCCTAGTGAAATTAAAAGCAACTAATTAATAGTGCACGTAGAAAATATGCAGGGCAAAGAAGTTATTGCAATTTTTCCAACCACATACTATATACACGTACAGCTAAATTCTTAAATGAATTTGCTGAAAGTTTAGAAACTGCAGATAAAAAGTGTTCTTTGTCCAATCTTCGCTTCAGTGCGTGAGAAAAGATCGTAGGTATTGAAGATTTACAAAAAGTGACTAAAGGAGCTCAAATTATAAATAGTGAAGAAGATTTTGATAAATTAAACTTTCGACAATAGTGTATTCCTATTTATGGGAGCAGGAAATATCAATAAACTTTGTTACAAATTTATAGAACACAAAATCAAAATAATTTGATTGTATTTATAATCAAACTCAAAATATAATTGATTATACGGACTTAAAGGGAGGAAAATTTTATGTTAGATATAAACTGGTTAATTTTTAGCTTATGCTGGAATCTTTTTAGCAGGGGTAGTGTTTTAATCCTATGTATTAGTACTGCTATCACACTTAGAAACTGTTAGAAATCTGTAGTTAGTTGCTACTGAATGTGTAGAAGATGTTACTAATATCGTGCAGAAGATGCTCTTGCATCTTGCTAAAGACTTTTAAATGAAACAGTTAAAAAGGTTGAAGCTAACTTAGAGCCAATCATGGCAGAAACTAATATCTTATTACAAAACACAAACATCCTAGCTGAAGACTTACAAGTTAAATCTGAAAAAAATTAGATCCACTATTTCAAAATTCAGCATGAAGGATTAGCATCATCAATCAACAGTTTACAATCATCTGTTGATAATATGAAATCTAATGTTACTGGATTTAAAAAATACTGATCAAAAATCGAAAAATCTTTCTGAAAAGTAGAAGAAAACAAAGCTAAAAGCTTCGAACCTACTTAACAAATTCTTAAAGAAAGATAAAGTTGAAGAAGAAAAATAATATTTTAAATTGTAAAACAATAAATCATCCTTTAAAAAAGTGTTTATATCAAACTAATAAAAAGATTTAGAGGAGCAACACAAAAATCATTAATTTGTGTTGCTCCTCCTTCTACTAACGAAACTCTTACCTATTATCTCTTAATTTTATATTTATCTCACTTATACTATTTTTAACACTAAAAATATCGAACTATTCCCTATTAAAATATAAACCACAGTAACTGTAATCAGCATTAAAAGTTAAAAGTAGTAAAGCTACTAAACCATTTCAAATAATAACCCGCTAACACAAGTGGTAACATAATAAGAAATAATGTGATACAAATACTATTACTATATTATCATTTTAACTTACTTTGAAAATACTTTTACCAGCTAATCCTTGTAATATACCTAAAATAGCATATACTAAAGGTTTTGAATTAATACTGCCATATTTAGATTATCAAAACTCTGGATATACAATGGCATACCAGGATAAAAGCAGCCACAAAAATACCGAATATTAGATTAATAACATTCCCTGCTCCTATCCCTAACAACATAAATATTACAATTTTTTGAAATAATTTCATTTTAATACCTCCTATAATCCTAATTTCATCTTAAATTCTTTTTAACATCCTACGTGATACATAACTTATATCCGAATTTTTTTATAATTTATAACTATTGTTCCTCTCAATCCCTAAATCTAAGCTATGAATATATTTAATATTAGCTATTTCACTTTGAGATATTTTTTTATAAAATCCTTAGTTAGTGTACTCTGTACTTCATATAATTTCTTCCTAACAATAAATCTACCCTCAACTGTCACTACATATGCTTTTTCTATCTTCAACATATACCCTTATAATATCCTCCGTATTTAATAAACGTACTTTTCCCTATCTAAAACTCCTATAAAAGTAATCTTCCTTATTTTCTATATAATTCACTAAATTTTGAATCTCATCATTCACTTTTATTTGTTGATATAGTAACTATTGTTTCTCCAAATTTCTTATCTATATTTAATTCAACTTTCATCTCTTTTAGATCCTTTCATATATTTAATTTAATTTTCATCTCTTTAGCCCTTTCTATAATTATATTTTTATATAATAAATATTTAAAAATCTATAGATAATGCATATTCGAGTTAGTTATCTTGTTTATTCGGTAGATTATATACTAATTACAAATACTTAACAAATACATATATAATTTTTTAAAAATATATAATTTATAAAAATATATTTAAATAATATGACAATAAAGATTAAGAATGCGTTTATCTTAAATTTTTTATATTTTAACCTTTCTACTTGATTTTTATTTTTAACTTTTGATATATTATACTCAAGTATTATAAATTTTATAGAAGGAGAAATATTTTTATGTTAAACGAATTTAAAAATTTGCATTTAAAGGTAACGTATTAGACCTAGCTATCGGGGTTATCATGGGGGCTGCTTTCGGTAAAATCGTTAGTTCATTAGTAACTGACATTATGATGCCACTTATCGCTCTTATATTCCCAGCTAAACCAGACTTCACAAACTTAGCTTGGGAAGGTATCAAATACGGTAACTTCATCCAAATCACTATCGACTTCTTAATTACAGCAATTGCAATTTTCATTTTTCGTTAAAGCTATCAACACAGCTAAAAGATAAAATGTCTAAAGAAGAAGAAACTGAAGAAAAAGCACCAGAAGTTGACGCTAAAGAAGAACTTCTAAAGAAATCCGTGATTTATTAAAAATAGTAAATTAAAATTTTAAGGTCTGACAATGTCGGATCTTTTCTTTTACTCTAATAAAGAATCCCTTGGAAATAATCATCTCCAAAGGGATTCTTTTTATATATAGATTTAGAAAATTTTGATCTTTTAATAAGCTTTTAAAATTACTCTTCCTCATTTTTACGACGTTTTATTGCTGCAAATAGACCTACAATCGCTAATCCTAATCCTGCTAACTCACTGTTATTTTGTGATTGCCCTGTATTAGCTAAACGTTTAGTCGCAACATTAGAAGTTTTATCTCGGAAGTTAGAGCTAATTTCTGACTCGTCTTTTGATTTTCCAACATATTTCGGTAATTCTGCTTGAACCTCTGGTTCTCCATTCACTCCTCCATCGAATTCTGGTAAGACTAGTTGTACCTCTGGGTCTCCATTTACTCCTCCTGCGAATTTCGGTAAGACTGGTTGTACCTCTGGGTCTCCATTTACTCCTCCTGCGAATTCCGGTAAGATTGGTTGTACCTCTGGCTCTCCATTTACTCCTCCTGCGAATTCCGGTAAGACTGGTTGTACCTCTGGGTCTCCATTTACTCCTCCTGCGAATTCTGGTAACGTTGGTTGAGCTTCTGTATCTCCATTTACTCCTCCATTGAATTCCGGTAAGGCTGGCTGAACTTCAGGTATTCCTTTTTCATTGCTATGGCGAACAACTATTTGGACTGTCACTTCGTCTTCTGTTCCGTCTGGATAGTGTACTAACGCTACTCCTGGATGACTTCCTGGTGTACTTACTTCTGGCGTTGTCTTCCATGTAACTGTTGTTCCTTCTGGTAACCCTGTTTTGTTTACACTTTCTTCTGCTTTTGGTACTTGTCCATTGTCCACTGTTTGTGGTATCGCTGTTGGTGTGTATTCGTCTTTTTGTGGCGTTACTTCAACTGTTACTGGTACTTCTTCTGTACTCTTATCTGGGTATGTGATTAATACTTTTCCTGGCTTGCTTCCTGGCGTACTTGTGTTTGGTTGTTCTGACCATGTATAAGTTGTTCCTTCTGGTAGCCGTTTGTATTAATACTTTTTCGCTGAATCTGGTACTTCGTTGTGGCGTACCGTTTGGTTCGGCTCTTTTGCCGTTGGGTTAAACGTTTCTTTTTGTTCTTTTACTGTTACTGGTACTTCGACTTCGTCTTCTGTTCCGTCTGGATAGTGTACTAACGCTACTCCTGGATGACTTCCTGGTGTACTTACTTCTGGCGTTGTCTTCCATGTAACTGTTGTTCCTTCTGGTAACCCTGTTTTGTTTACACTTTCTTCTGCTTTTGGTACTTGTCCATTGTCCACTGTTTGTGGTATCGCTGTTGGTGTGTATTCGTCTTTTTGTGGCGTTACTTCAACTGTTACTGGTACTTCTTCTGTACTCTTATCTGGGTATGTGATTAATACTTTTCCTGGCTTGCTTCCTGGGCGTACTTGTGTTTTGGTTGTTCTGACCATGTATAAGTTGTTCCTTCTGGTAAGCCGTTTGTATTAATACTTTTCGCTGGATCTGGTACTTCGTTGTGGCGTACCGTTTGGTTCGGCTCTTTTGCCGTTGGGTTAAACGTTTCTTTTTGTTCTTTTACTGTTACTGGTACTTCGACTTCGTCTTCTGTTCCGTCTGGATAGTGTACTAACGCTACTCCTGGATGACTTCCTGGTGTACTCACTTCTGGCGTTGTCTTCCATGTAACTGTTGTTCCTTCTGGTAACCCTGTTTTGTTTTACACTTTCTTCTGCTTTTGGTACTTGTCCATTGTCCACTGTTTGTGGTATCGCTGTTGGTGTGTATTCGTCTTTTTGTGGCGTTACTTCAACTGTTACTGGTACTTCTTCTGTACTCTTATCTGGGTATGTGATTAATACTTTTCCTGGCTTGCTTCCTGGCGTACTTGTGTTTGGTTGTTCTGACCATGTATAAGTTGTTCCTTCTGGTAAGCCGTTTGTATTAATACTTTTCGCTGGATCTGGTACTTCGTTGTGGCGTACCGTTTGGTTCGGCTCTTTTGCCGTTGGGTTAAACGTTTCTTTTTGTTCTTTTACTGTTACTGGTACTTCGACTTCGTCTTCTGTTCCGTCTGGATAGTGTACTAACGCTACTCCTGGATGACTTCCTGGTGTACTTACTTCTGGCGTTGTCTTCCATGTAACTGTTGTTCCTTCTGGTAACCCTGTTTTGTTTACACTTTCTTCTGCTTTTGGTACTTGTCCATTGTCCACTGTTTGTGGTATCGCTGTTGGTGTGTATTCGTCTTTTTGTGGCGTTACTTCAACTGTTACTGGTACTTCTTCTGTACTCTTATCTGGGTATGTGATTAATACTTTTCCTGGCTTGCTTCCTGGCGTACTTGTGTTTGGTTGTTCTGACCATGTATAAGTTGTTCCTTCTGGTAAGCCGTTTGTATTAATACTTTTCGCTGGATCTGGTACTTCGTTGTGGCGTACCGTTTGGTTCGGCTCTTTTGCCGTTGGGTTAAACGTTTCTTTTTGTTCTTTTACTGTTACTGGTACTTCGACTTCGTCTTCTGTTCCGTCTGGATAGTGTACTAACGCTACTCCTGGATGACTTCCTGGTGTACTTACTTCTGGCGTTGTCTTCCATGTAACTGTTGTTCCTTCTGGTAACCCTGTTTTGTTTACACTTTCTTCTGCTTTTGGTACTTGTCCATTGTCCACTGTTTGTGGTATCGCTGTTGGTGTGTATTCGTCTTTTTGTGGCGTTACTTCCAACTGTTACTGGTACTTCTTCTGTACTCTTATCTGGGTATGTGATTAATACTTTTCCTGGCTTGCTTCCTGGCGTACTTGTGTTTTGGTTGTTCTGACCATGTATAAGTTGTTCCTTCTGGTAAGCCAGTTTTGTATTAATACTTTTCGCTGGATCTAGTACTTCGTTGTGGCGTACCGTTTGGTTCGGCTCTTTTGCCGTTGGGTTAAACGTTTCTTTTTGTTCTTTTACTGTTACTGGTACTTCGACTTCGTCTTCTGTTCCGTCTGGATAGTGTACTAACGCTACTCCTGGATGACTTCCTGGTGTACTTACTTCTGGCGTTGTCTTCCATGTAACTGTTGTTCCTTCTGGTAACCCTGTTTTGTTTACACTTTCTTCTGCTTTTTGGTACTTGTCCATTGTCCACTGTTTGTGGTATCGCTGTTGGTGTGTATTCGTCTTTTTGTGGCGTTACTTCAACTGTTACTGGTACTTCTTCTGTACTCTTATCTGGGTATGTGATTAATACTTTTCCTGGCTTGCTTCCTGGCGTACTTGTGTTTGGTTGTTCTGACCATGTATAGTTGTTCCTTCTGGTAAGCCGTTTGTATTAATACTTTTCGCTGGATCTGGTACTTCGTTGTGGCGTACCGTTTGGTTTCGGCTCTTTTTGCCGTTAGGTTAAACGTTTCTTTTTGTTCTTTTTACTGTTACTGGTACTTCGACTTCGTCTTCTGTTCCGTCTGGATAGTGTACTAACGCTACTCCTGGATGACTTCCTGGTGTACTTACTTCTAGTGTTGTCTTCCATGTAACTGTTGTTCCTTCTAGTAACCCTGTTTTGTTTACACTTTCTTCTGCTTTTGGTACTTGTCCATTGTCCACTGTTTGTGGTATCGCTGTTGGTGTGTATTCGTCTTTTTGTGGCGTTACTTCAACTGTTACTGGTACTTCTTCTGTACTCTTATCTGGGTATGTGATTAATACTTTTCCTGGCTTGCTTCCTGGCGTACTTGTGTTTTGGTTGTTCTGACCATGTATAAGTTGTTCCTTCCTGGTAGCCGTTTGTATTAATACTTTTCGCTGGATCTAGTACTTCGTTGTGGCGTACCGTTTGGTTCGGCTCTCTTTGCCGTTAGGGTTAAACGTTTCTTTTTGTTCTTTTACTGTTACTGGTACTTCGACTTCGTCTTCTGTTCCGTCTGGATAGTGACTAACGCTACTCCTGGATGACTTCCTGGTGTACTTACTTCTGGCGTTGTCTTCCATGTAACTGTTGTTCCTTCTGGTAACCCTGTTTTGTTTTACACTTTCTTCTGCTTTTTGGTACTTGTCCATTGTCCACTGTTTGTGTATCGCTGTTGTGTGTATTCGTCTTTTTGTGGCGTTACTTCACTGTTACTGGTACTTCTTCTGTACTCTTTATCTGGGCTATGTGATTAATACTTTCCTGGCTTGCTTCCTGGCGTACTCGTGTTTGGTTGTTCTGACCATGTATAAGTTGTTTCCTTCTGGTAAGCCGTTTGTATTAATACTTTTCGCTGGATCTGGTACTTCGTTGTGGCGTACCGTTTGGTTCGGCTCTTTTGCCGTTGGGTTAAACGTTTCTTTTTGTTCTTTTACTGTTACTGGTACTTCGACTTCGTCTTCTGTTCCGTCTGGATAGTGTACTAACGCTACTCCTGGATGACTTCCTGGTGTACTTACTTCTGGCGTTGTCTTCCATGTAACTGTTGTTCCTTCTGGTAACCCTGTTTTGTTTACACTTTCTTCTGCTTTTGGTACTTGTCCATTGTCCACTGTTTGTGGTATCGCTGTTGGTGTGTATTCGTCTTTTGTGTGCGTTACTTCAACTGTTACTGGTACTTCTTCTGTACTTTATCTGGGTATGTGATTAATACTTTTCCTGGCTTGCTTCCTAGAATGCTTGTGTTTGGTTGTTCTGACCATGTATAAGTTGTTCCTTCTGGTAAGCCGTTTGTATTAATACTTTTCGCTGGATCTGGTACTTCGTTGTGGCGTACCGTTGGTCTCAGCTCTTTTTGCCGTTAGGTTAAACGTTTCTTTTGTTCTTTTTACTGTTACTGGTACTTCGACTTCGTCTTCTGTTCCGTCTGGATAGTGTACTAACGCTACTCCTGGATGACTTCCTGGTGTACTTACTTCATGGCGTTGTCTTCCATGTCAACTGTTGTTCCTTCTGGTAACCCTGTTTTGTTTACACTTTCTTCTGCTTTTGGTACTTGGTCCATTGTCCACTGTTTGTCGTATCGCTGTTAGGGTGTGTATTCATGCCCTTGTGTGCGTTGCTTCAACTGTTACTGGTACTTCTTCTGCTACTCTTATCTGGTATGTGATTAATACTTTTCCGGCTTGCTTCCTGGCGTACTTGTGTTTGGTTGTTCTGACCATGTATAAGTTGTTCCTTCTGGTAAGCCGTTTGTATTAATACTTTTCGCTGGATCTGGTACTTCGTTGTGGCGTACCGTTTGGTTCGGCTCTTTTGCCGTTGGGTTAAACGTTTCTTTTTGTTCTTTTACTGTTACTGGTACTTCGACTTCGTCTTCTGTTCCGTCTGGATAGTGTACTAACGCTACTCCTGGATGACTTCCTGGTGTACTATTTCTGGCGTTGTCTTCCATGTAACTGTTGTTCCTTCTGGTAACCCTGTTTTGTTTACACTTTCTTCTGCTTTTGGTACTTGTCCATTGTCCACTGTTTGTGGTATCGCTGTTGGTGTGTATTCGTCTTTTTGTGGCGTTACTTCAACTGTTACTGGTACTTCTTCTGTACTCTTATCTGGGTATGTGATTAATACTTTTCTGGCTTGCTTTCTGGCGTACTTGTGTTTGGTTGTTCTGACCATGTATAAGTTGTTCCTTCTGGTAAGCCGATTTGTATTAATACTTTTCGCTGGATCTGGTACTTCGTTGTGGCGTACCGTTTGGTTCGCTCTTTTGCCGTTGGTTAAACGTTTCTTTTGTTCTTTTTACTGTTACTGGTACTTCGACTTCGTCTTCTGTTCCTGTCTGGATAGTGTACTAACGCTACTCCTGGATGACTTCCTGGTGTACCACTTCTGGCGTTGTCTTCCATGTAACTGTTGTTCCTTCTCGGCAAACCCTGTTTTGTTTACACTTTCTTTCGCTTTTGGTACTTGTCCATTGTCCACTGTTTGTGGTATCGCTGTTGGTGTGTATTCGTCTTTTTGTGGCGTTACTCCAACTGTTACTGGTACTTCTTCTGTACTCTTATCTGGGTATGTGATTAATACTTTCAGCTGCTTCCTGGGGTCTTGTGTTTGGTTGTTCTGACCATGTATAAAGTTTGTTCCTTCTGTAAGCCGTTTTGTATTAATACTTTCGCTGGATCGTACTTCGTTGTAGCGTACCAGTTTGGTTCAGCTCTTTTGCCCGATTGGGTTAAACGTTTCTTTTGTTCTTTTACTGTTACTGGTGCTTCGACTTCGTCTTCTGTTCTCACGTCTGGATGGTGTACTAACGCTACTCTGGATGACTTCCTGGTATGCTTACTTCTGGCGTTGTCTTCCATGTAACTGTTGTTTCTTCTGGTAACCCTGTTTTGTTTTACACTTTCTTCTGCTTTTGGTACTTGTCCATTGTCCACTGTTTGTGGAAGCGGAGGTTGGGGTGTTTTTCTCACTCATCGAGTAGACAGTTATCTTTCGCTGCCCTTTTTCACTTATATTTCCCTGCATTATCTTCTGCTCCAATTGTTAATGTGAAATTCTTTGCTAGGTGTATTTACTGGTAGTTTTTCTACTTCTTCTTTCCCTGCTTTGAATTTAATAGAATTTGTAGTTTTATTATATTCTAAGTAATCAGGTAAACCTGTTACACTAACTGATTTTAATTCCACTACCATCTGCATTATCTTCTGCCCTTACTTCCATATTTGGTAAAAGCTTTGTCTAATGCTGTCATTTCCCAGTTTGTATTTTTCACCTGGTGTAGTATCATTGGTTTCATTACATCTTTAACTTTTTAATGGAATCGTAACATCTTTCATTGTTCCGTCTTTGAAAGTTGCTGTTGCACTAATAGTTTGATCACCATAGTTAGCTGTATTAATTGGTAATTTAGCTACTACTGTTGAAATCTTATCAGTTCCACATTTATGCATTTCCTACTTTTGATATCGCTGTTACTTTTTGGCTTTTTAAGTCATCGTTTGATACTGAGTGTTTTGATTTACTTCGATTTGCTGCTCCTGCAACATCGTACTCATCACTAGTTTATTTACACTGACTTTTTACAGTTACTGTGTCTTTTGAACCATCTTTGATACGTTACTTCTACTACTCCCGTCTTTCTCTCCTGGTCCCGTGTGTTGTACTCTGGCGTTGTCTTCAAGCGTAACTTGTTCCTTCTGGTAAACTCTGAGTATTTACACTTGTTGCTGCATCTGGAGTTGCTCCGTAACTTACTGTCTGTTTTTCAGAATTAGCAGTTGCATCATATTTCGTCGTCATTGATTTGACTGTAATTGTTACTTGTGCACTATTACTATTATTAGCATTATCTGTTACCGTAATTGTAATATTATGAGTTTTGTACATCAGTTTCCTTCTGGTAATTTCGTTACCTCTTGAACTCCATTTTTAAACTTAATTGTTTTTGGTTGCATCATCATATACTAAGAAATCTGGTAGCCCTGTGACTGTTGTCGACTTAATACCACTTCCTCTTGGATTATCAGTAGCCGCAACTTTAATTTCAGGCACTGTTCTATCCAATGCAATTAAATCCCAATTTTGTCTATCTGTCGGTGTTTGAATTGTTGGTTTTGTTACATCTCTTACTTCAAGTGGAATCGTTACTGGATCTGTCGTATCATCAAGATAGGTGACAGTGGCATTGATTGTTTTATTTCCAAATTCTGCAGTACTTATCATACCAACAGGAGTAACAGATTTAACTTTGTTATTACCATTATTACTAATTGTTACTGCAGCTTTCAAATCATCATTTGTTACCGCTGTATTTTGTTCTCTTGTGATTTTTATTCCAGTAGGTGCATATTCATCCGCTAATCTTCGAACATTTACAGTCACGTTCATGTACTCTATTGAGTCCATCAGGATATGTTACAGTTCTACTCCTAGCTTTATCTCTAGGTCCTGTAGTTGTACTGGGTGTCGTGGCCCATGTGTATCTTGTACCCAGCAGGTAATCCATTTTTATTAATACTTGTTCCTGCATCCGGCGTTACTCCATAACTCACCGTTTGTTTTTGCCCACTAGGTGTCGCATTGTATGTCGTAGTCATTGATTTCACTGTAATTGTTATTTGTCTTTGACTAGGGTTGTTTGCATTATCTGTAACTTGGATAGTCGCAATATAAGTTTTACTATTTTGTCCAACTGGTAATTTCGTTACCTCTTGAACTCCCATTTTTGAAATTTTATTGTTTTAGTTGCATCATCATATACTAAGAAATCTGGTAACCTGTGACCGTTGTTGACTTAATACCACTTCCTCCTGGATTATCAGTAGCTGCAACCTTTATGGAAGGCGACTGTTCTATCTAATGCAATTAAATCCAATTTTGTCTATCACTTTGTGTTTGAATCGTTGGAGCTGTTACGTCTTTCTACTCTAAAAGGTATATCAACAAAATCTGCTGTATCGTCTAAATAAGTTACCGTTGCTCTAATAGTTTGTATTCCTGCGTTTGCTGTACTAATAGAGACTTACAGGTGTAACAGATTTCACCTTACTATTTCCGTTATTATTTGTACTTACCGCTGCTTTTAGATCATTGATTTGTAACCGGAGTATTTTGATTTCTAACGATTTTTAGTTCCCTGTAGGATCACGTTCATCACCTTAATTTTCCTTTACTCCCTATCGTTACATTCACAGTATCTTAAAGTATCTGATATGTTACAGTCCACCACTCCTGCTTTTTCTCAGGACCTGTTGTCGTGCTTGCAGTTGCCCATGCGTAGTGTTGTTCCTGCAGGTAATCCATTTTTATTCACACTTAACTCTGCATCAGGTCTTGCATCATAACTAACAGTTTGTTTTTGCGGATTAGCAACAGCATTATATTTATCCGTCTGAGCTTGAACATTAGAAAGTTATTGTTTTTGTAGCTGTATTTCCATTTTTATCTACAGCTTTTAATAGTTGCTTGCGTTCTTTGGAAATTATTTGTATTACCCCAGATAACTCAATTCTTTTTGTTGAAGGATTATACCTTAAAGTGATTTGCTAAAATTCTCAACTGAAAATTGGTTAGCATCTTTTAAGTCCAATACCCTAGCATTATCCTGAGCATCAATAGAAATATTACTTGGCATGCCTTCTGCCCTTGTTAACGTAACTTTGAATCAGGGGGCTGTAATAGTTGGATTAATATTATCTACGAGTGCTACTGGAATAGTTACTGTCTTCATCACAGTATTTCCAGCAGAATTTCAATTTCTTTACGTTGCACCTTGTACTAGATGTATCAACTGAAGGAACCACCTTTCAACGAATTATTAAATCAGTTGCAGCTGTATCTTGAAAGAGTAATATAACTTCTTGCCTCTCCTAGTTCACCACTCTGATTCTTGATTAATACTTTTATCTTGTTTTCCAATAAAATCTAGAACTGTATACGGTGTAGTAACATCTTTCGTTACTCCATTATCATAACTTACTGTAACAACATGGCATTCTTTGTTCCTGCCGACTAAAAATCAAATGGAGTTTTCCGAGTTACTCTCGCAGCTTTGAGGAACTTCATGATTTTGTTTTTGATTTTACTAAGTTTCTTGGATTTTATAAAACTCATGCGGATCACCCACTAATGTTGTTAAACTTGAGTGTTTTGCATCAACATCATTTTGCGCATGTTGTTTGGGTTTTTAGCAGACAATCCATCTTTAAAATGAACAGTCATTGTTGTACCATCAGATGAAATTTCTACATGATCAAAATCTATGTGTTGAGCACGATTAACTACATCTGGATGTTCTGTTTTAAACTTCTCAATTAAAGCTGTTTTTTCAGCTTCCGTCAAATGACGAACATCATCTACGTATGTTGGCGTTAAATCTCTTACAGTATTACGTTCGCTTTGAGGTTTTATTGTAATATTATAAATAATATTATAATTATTAGCAGGAGAAACAGTATCGTTAACAGTCAAAACAACCTGATAATTTCCAGGGTTATAATTCCATTCGTTCCTAAATTTCCAAGAATACCTGCTTGAACATTTGGATTACTAATATTATCAATTGTTGTAGACGCTCGACGATCCCCTGTGCCTGATGATACAATTATAGACAAATCTTTGAACGGTTTTCCTGAAAGAGTTACTTTTTACTAGATAGTAAGTATTAGCACCATCATGTCTCAAATTTTTCTCCCTTAACTTGTGTTTTAATCCAAAAACTATCAGAATTAAAAATATGTCAAATTAGTATTTCCATTACTAACAACTTTACCATTTTGTATATTTTCTAATGGTGTAAATCTAATTCCTCTAAACGTACTTTCTCTCCATTGTTCTCAATCTGTTTTTCATTTCTTGGATCACGTTTACCCGAGTGTTCACGTGTCATTCAGTTAGCTACTTTATTTCGTAAAATAAATTACTTCTTTTAATAATTTCTGAATACTTTCTTCACTATTCTTATCACTATTACATGAGCTGTTGATAGATTTTCTACTGTCTTAACTCAATTCTTTTTCAGCATCCACTAAACTCATAATTTATTTGATTAGCTATGCTATGAATCCTGCAGTTACAGTTTCTGTTACTTTTTATTATTTTTCATTATGTTTTCTAGCAACATCTTCTGTAGTATTTTCTGTTGCTTTTCTTTAGTATTCTTCTCAACATTTGATTTCTCTTCTTTTTAGACTCAGCTTTTTCTTTAGCTTCCGATTTTATCTTCCTTAGGTTTGTCCTCTAAGTTATCAAAAGCTTCTTTAAGTTCCTTTACTTCTTTTATCAATTTCTTCTTGAGTAATTTCTAAATCTTCTAATGTCTGCACGTGACAAAATAAGATTAAGCTTTTCTGCTGATTTTTCAGTTTTTACTGATATCTGCTTTCTTTAATCTGAGCTACTAAATCTTCTAATTCTTTTTATTAACTTCTTTTATCAATAGATACTCCAAGTGTCTCACTTACAGTTATTTTTCTTCTGCCCTCTTATTATTAGAGCTTTGCGTCTCTTTTTCTAGCGTTGATATCGTGTCATTTGAATTTTCTTCACCCAATTACACTGTTTTTCCCTTGTTTTGGCTACCGTTTCTAAACACTAACATCCCAGCATATATGTTACTTGCGGTCCACTAATATTTACTGCTCCCAATAACATAGTGAACAGCCAAAAAGGATGTGTTTACCCTTTTGTAACCATACGCCAATTTTTGCTGGAGTCCTTGTCCTGTTAAATAACATTTTCTTTCTCCTTCTATCTATATTCACACTTAGAGTATATAATAAATTTATTATATACTCAGATGAGTTGAAACAAAACGACCAAAATATCAATGAACGTATTGATGTTTTTGGTCGTTTTTCATAAAGTCTTTATGGCTAAAGAATTAGTAGTATTAAGAGATGATTATACCTCTCTTAGTGCTATTGTTTTCATATTTTTGAACGCAACTAAGACAACCAAGCGTACGACTGTACTGGCTTTTACTCTATATTGTGCATATCTCATATCCGTGATTTTGTTTTGAATCTGAAAGCTACGTTCTACTGTTTCTTTTCTTCTCTTATACAATAGTTTTTCCTTCTTTTGATATACGTCTTAACCTAGCTTCATCATAATAATCCGCATTTATATGACGTCTTATTATTTTTCTTTTCGTTTTTATCATCACTTTTTATATTGTTTATATCCATTTCTATCTATATTTCTGTATCTAAATATTTCTCCTGTTCGTTTATCCACATATATATCTTTTTTTCATGTAAGTATTTAAAAATATTTGTTATCTTTTTGATCTTGAGAATCTTCTATATCCTATTACTGAAAAATATATATCTAACTGTTTTAATATGTCTAGAGAATAATATCCGCTATCTAACGCAACTTTACCAGGGATTAATCCAAAGTCTATCTGATTTAATCTATCTATATACGGACCACTATCATGAACGTTACCTGGAGTTATATGGCAGTCTATAATAATATTATTCTTCCCTGTCTACTGTTCTATGGTCTAAAATACATAAAACCTTCTTCTTTATGATCTCTGTGATAATAACCACTATCTGGATCAGTAGTGTTAATTCGTTGTCTTTTTAGTTCTTCTTTTTCTTCATACTTAAAAGGCTTTTTCCTATTTTTCTCTCTCTTCATTTATTTCTTTTTCTAAGTCTAATTTTCTTTCTTTTACTTTTTGTGGTAATTTCAATTTTGTATTTCTTTTTGTTTAGTATTAGCTTTAATGTGTGTTGAATCAGTAAAAACTCTGTTCCGCCTACTAATTTTTATCAATAGCTTGATTCACTATATTTATAAATATTTGTTCAAATATATCAGTTCCTTGGAATCGTCGAATATAGTTTTGTGAAAAATGTAGAATAATGTGGAACTGGTTTTAGAAAATGGTATCCCTAAAAACCATCTAAATGCAGCATCTGTTTCTATTCTTTTTTATTGTTTCTCCTATAGATTTTTATTCCATAGAAATCTTTTTAAAAACACTAATTTGAATAATACTACAGGGTCTAAAACAATTTCTTCCTGATGTATGGCTATAGTATTCTTCTGTCAAATCATAAATAAATTTAAAAATCAATCGCTTCGGCTACTTTTCTTAAAAAGTGATTTGTAGGAACTAATTCTGATAACGTCATTAATATTATTTCATCTTTTGATATTTTCTTTTTATTAAACATACTAAAAACCCCTCTATATACTCTATATTATAACATTTTTAGCACTTTTTCTCATTAAAATAGGCTGCTGACTCATGCAGTTTCTGCATTTGTCAACAGCCTGAGTATATAATAAATTTATTATATACTCTATCCTTTTATAATTTCAATACTTTCGCATTAATTTAAAGTATATTTTAACTCATGAATACTTTTTAAAATATAAAAATCTAAATAAAACTAAATAAGATTACGAATACATTTTAATCACATTAACAAAAATATCAATATTATTAAACAACGAAATATAATCTATCTATAATAAGATTGGTTATAGAAACTAGCCGTATTTCAAATTTATAAAAAGAATAAGAGAGAATGTATAATTATAGAAAATCTACAAATCAACACTACAAAATAACTGATGAAAATATAAAAATCTAGATAAAATAGGAGGAAATTGAAATAAATAATTGTAAATATCTAGTTTATTGTAGAATATCGGAGGTTTCACCTAACTCTTACCCCTTATTGTAAAAATGTGAAATAGAAAAATGGGTATAGAAAAGTAAAAGGTTAAAATGTCCACTATTTCTGATAAACCAGCTATCTTATACTTAAATAAACAACATAATTCATATGTAAAGATTGTCAAAAAATCCTTTACAGCTGAAACTACTGAAGTTGGAAGTATTCTAACACCTCTAAAAATCCAAAAACTGGCACCATTAATAAAGTTATTCAAAAGAGAATACTCAATAGCTGAATCTTGTACTGTATCCACTAATATTGCATCGAGAATATAATGTGAATTAGCTAAAATTCTAAAACAGCCTTAAAACCCCTACCCTGATTATATGTACTTCGATGAAGTGTCTTCTACTCTGATAGTATAAGTAAAATGAGCTTCGTGTATGCAGATGTATTAACTCATAAAATACAAAATATACTTCAGGGAGAAATAACAAGATTATTAAAGACTACTTCTTAGTACTATAAACATCGAGCTATTCTCACTAATAATGAAAGAAATGAAAAATCTATACTACTTAATATAGCATAGTTTCCTCCTAACTTTCAGAATCAACCTAACTCTGGACAAAGAATCAAAAATCCAAGAATGAACTATTAAATTCATTCTTGGATGATTAAATTATGAAGTTAAAGTATATTGCTACGATCTATTCTTCATCTTTTTTTACGGCGTTTTCCAACTATTAATAAACTTCCTGCTATCGCTAATCCTACTCCTGTTAATCCTGCATTAGTATCCAGTTTCTCCTGTATTAGCTAAGCTGTTTGATTACTTTTTGGAGATTGTACTTCACTATATTTGTCTTCTTTGTTTATTGGTGAATCTATTGCCACTGTTCCTCCATTGAATTCTGGAATCTCAACAATTGGTGGTGTTATCAGGTTACCTCTCCATCCGTACTGCTTGTTCCTACTGGATCTGTGTATTCTGGAATCTCTGCTGTTGGTGGTAATTAGGGTTACCTTCTCCGTCTGTACTGCTTGTTCTTACTACTGGATCTGTGTATTCTGTTGAATTGGAGTTACTTCCGGAATACCGTTTACACCCAAAGTCTTGGTTTACTAACTCTGTTCCCGGAATTGTGTGCGTAATTCCTGTTGTTGGATCTTTCAACGTTGCTGTTCCGTCTCCTCCTACTGTTACTTCTTTTACCTGGGTTCTTCGCTTTGACTTTTGTCTTCCACTTGTTTTTTCTCTTCTTTAGTTAAGTGGTCTTTGTCTTTTTGCTGGAACTTTTTTCGTCTGGTTTCACTGGTGTGAAGTCTTGGTTCACTAAGTCTGTTCCCGGAATTGTGTGCGTAATTCCTGTTGTTGGATCTTTCAACGTTGCTGTTCCGTCTTCTCCTACTGTTACCTTACCTGGATTCTTCTGCTTTGACTTTGTCTTCCACTTGTTTTTCTCTTCTTTAGTTAAGTGGTCTTTGTCTTTCACTGGAACTTTTTTCGTCTGGTTTCACTGGTGTGAAGTCTTGGTTCACTAAGTCTGTTCCTGGAATTGTGTGCGTAATTCCTGTTGTTGATCTTTCAACGTTGCTGTTCCGTCTTCTCCTACTGTTACTTCCTTACCTGGATTCTTCTGCTTTGACTTTTGTCTTCCACTTGTTTTTCTCTTCTTGAGTTAAGTGCGCTTTGTCTTTCACTGGAACTTTTTCGTCTGGTTTCACTGGTGTGAAGTCTTGGTTCTCTGTTCAAAGTCTTGGTTCACTAAGTCTGTTCCCGGAATTGTGTGCGTAATTCCTGTTGTTGATCTTTCAACGTTGCTGTTCCGTCTTCTCCTACTGCTACTTCTTTTACCTGGGTTCTTCGCTTTGACTTTGTTCTCCACTTGTTTTTTCTCTCTTGAGTTAAGCGCGCTTTTGTCTTTCACTGAACTTTTTTCGTCTGGTTTCACTGGTGTGAAGTCTTGGTTCACTAAGTCTGTTCCCTGGAATTGTGTGTGTAATTCCTGTTGTTGGATCTTTCAACGTTGCTGTTCCGTCTTCTCCTACTGTTACTTCTTTACCTGGGTTCTTCGCTTTGACTTTGTCTTCCACTTGTTTTTTCTCTTCTTTAGTTAAGTGGTCTTTGTCTTTTTGCTGGACTTTTTCGTCTGGTTTCACTGGTGTGAAGTCTTGGTTCACTAAGTCTGTTCCCGGAATTGTGTGCGTAATTCCTGTTGTTGGATCTTTCAACGTTGCTGTTCCGTCTTCTCCTACTGTTACTTCTTTACCTGGGTTCTTCGCTTTGACTTTGTCTTCCACTTGTTTTCTCTTCTTGAGTTAAGTGCACTTTGTCTTTCACTGGAACTTTTTTTCATCTGGTTTCACTGGTGAAGTCTTGTTCTTCTGGGTGAAGTCTTGGTTCACTAAGTCTGTTCCCGGAATTGTGTGCGTAATTCCTGTTGTTGGATCTTTCAACGTTGCTGTTCCGTCTTCTCCTACTGTTACTTCCTTACCTGGATTCTTCGCTTTGACTTTGTCTTCCACTTGTTTTTCTCTTCTTGAGTTAAGTGCGCCTTTGTCTTTTTACTGGAACTTTTTCGTCTGGTTTTCACTGGTGTGAAGTCTTGGTTCACTAAGTCTGTTCCCGGAATTGTGTGCGTAATTCCTGTTGTTGGATCTTTCAACGTTGCTGTTCCGTCTTCTCCTACTGTTACTTCTTTACCTGGGTTCTTCGCTTTGACTTTGTCTTCCACTTGTTTTTCTCTTCTTGAGTTAAGCGCACTTTGTCTTTCACTGGAACTTTTTCGTCTGGTTTCACTGGTGTGAAGTCTTGGTTCTCTGGTTCAAAGTCTTGGTTCACTAAGTCTGTTCCCGGAATTGTGTGCGTAATTCCTGTTGTTGGATCTTTCAACGTTGCTGTTCCGTCTTCTCCTACTGTTACTTCCTTACCTGGATTCTTCGCTTTGACTTTTGTCTTCCACTTGTTTTTCTCTTCTTGAGTTAAGTGCGCTTTGTCTTTCACTGGAACTTTTTCGTCTGGTTTCACTGGTGTGAAGTCTTGGTTCTCTGGTTCAAAGTCTTGTCTCACTAAGTCTGTTCCCGGAATTGTGTGCGTAATTCCTGTTGTTGGATCTTTCAACGTTGCTGTTCCGTCTTCTCCTACTGTTACTTCTTTTACCTGGGTTCTTCGCTTTGACTTTTGTCTTCCACTTGTTTTTTTCTCTTCTTGAGTTAAGCGCGCTTTGTCTTTCACTGGAACTCTTTTTCGTCTGGTTTCACTGGTGTGAAGTCTTGGTTCACTAAGTCTGTTCCCCGGAATTGTGTGCGTAATTCCTGTTGTTGGATCTTTCAACGTTGCTGTTCCGTCTTCTCCTACTGTTACTTCTTTACCTGGGTTCTTCTGCTTTGACTTTGTCTTCCACTTGTTTTTCTCTTCTTTAGTTAAGTGGTCTTTTGTCTTTTTGCTGGGACTTTTCGTCTGGTTTCACTGGTGTGAAGTCTTGGTCTCACTAAGTCTGTTCCCGGAATTGTGTGCGTAATTCCTGTTGTTGGATCTTTCAACGTTGCTGTTCCGTCTTCTCCTACTGTTACTTCTTTACCTGGGTTCTTCGCTTTGACTTTGTCTTCCACTTGTTTTTCTCTTCTTGAGTTAAGTGCACTTTGTCTTTCACTGGAACTTTTTCATCTGGTTTCACTGGTGTGAAGTCTTGGTTCTCTGGTGTGAAGTCTTGGTTCACTAAGTCTGTTCCCGGAATTGTGTGCGTAATTCCTGTTGTTGGATCTTTCAACGTTGCTGTTCCGTCTTCTCCTACTGTTACTTCCTTACCTGGATTCTTCGCTTTGACTTTGTCTTCCACTTGTTTTTCTTCTTGAGTTAAGTGCGCCTTGTCTTTTACTGGAACTTTTTCGTCTGGTTTCACTGGTGTGAAGTCTTGGTTCACTAAGTCTGTTCCCGGAATTGTGTGCGTAATTCCTGTTGTTGGATCTTTCAACGTTGCTGTTCCGTCTTCTCCTACTGTTACTTCTTTACCTGGGTTCTTCGCTTTGACTTTGTCTTCCACTTGTTTTTCTCTTCTTGAGTTAAGCGCACTTTGTCTTTCACTGGAACTTTTTCGTCTGGTTTCACTGGTGTGAAGTCTTGGTTCTCTGGTTCAAAGTCTTGGTTCCACTAAGTCTGTTCCCGGAATTGTGTGCGTAATTCCTGTTGTTGGATCTTTCAACGTTGCTGTTCCGTCTTCTCCTACTGTTACTTCTTTACCTGGGTTCTTCGCTTTGACTTTTGTCTTCCACTTGTTTTTCTCTTCTTTAGTTAAGTGGTCTTTGTCTTTCACTGGAACTTTTTCGTCTGGTTTCACTGGTGTGAAGTCTTGGTTCACTAAGTCTGTTCCCGGAATTGTGTGCGTAATTCCTGTTGTTGGATCTTTCAACGTTGCTGTTCCGTCTTCTCCTACTGTTACTTCTTTACCTGGGTTCTTCGCTTTGACTTTGTCTTCCACTTGTTTTTCTCTTCTTTAGTTAAGTGGTCTTTGTCTTTCACTGGAACTTTTTCGTCTGGTTTCACTGGTGTGAAGTCTTGGTTCACTAAGTCTGTTCCCGGAATTGTGCGTAATTCCTGTTGTTGGATCTTTTCAACGTTGCTGTTCCGTCTTCTCCCTACTGTTACTTCCTCACCTGGGTTCTTCACTTTGACTTTGTCTTCCACTTGTTTTTCTCTTCTTTAGTTAAGTGGTCTTTTGTCTTTTGCTGGGACTTTTTCGTCTGGTTTCACTGGTGTGAAGTCTTGGTTCACTAAGTCTGTTCCCGGAATTGTGTGCGTAATTCCTGTTGTTGGATCTTTCAACGTTGCTGTTCCGTCTTCTCCTACTGTTACTTCCTTACCTGGATTCTTCGCTTTTGACTTTGTCCTCCACTTGTTTTTCTCTTCTTGAGTTAAGTGCGCTTTGTCTTTCACTGGAACTTTTTCGTCTGGTTTCACTGGTGTAAGTCTTGGTTCACTAAGTCTGTTCCTGGAATTGTGTGCGTAATTCCTGTTGTTGGATCTTTTCAACGTTGCTGTTCCGTCTTCTCCTACTGTTACTTCCTTACCTGGGTTCTTCTGCTTTGACTTTGTCTTCCACTTGTTTTCTCTTCTTGAGTTAAGTGCACTTTGTCTTTCACTGGAACTTTTTCGTCTGGTTTCACTGGTGTGAAGTCTTGGTTCTCTGGTTCAAAGTCTTGGTTCACTAAGTCTGTTCCCGGAATTGTGTGCGTAATTCCTGTTGTTGGATCTTTTCAACGTTGCTGTTCCGTCTTCTCCTACTGTTACTTCTTTACCTGGGTTCTTCGCTTTGACTTTGTCTTCCACTTGTTTTTCTCTTCTTTAGTTAAGTGGTCTTTGTCTTTCACTGAACTTTTTCGTCTGGTTTCACTGGTGTGAAGTCTTGGTTCACTAAAGTCTGTTCCCGGAATTGTGTGCGTAATTCCTGTTGTTGGATCTTTCAACGTTGCTGTTCCGTCTTCTCCTACTGTTACTTCCTTACCTGGATTCTTCGCTTTGACTTTTGTCTTCCACTTGTTTTTCTCTTCTTGAGTTAAGTGCGCTTTGTCTTTCACTGGAACTTTTTCGTCTGGTTTCACTGGTGTGAAGTCTTGGTTCTCTGGTTCAAAGTCTTGGTTCACTAAGTCTGTTCCCGGAATTGTGTGCGTAATTCCTGTTGTTGGATCTTTCAACGTTGCTGTTCCGTCTTCTCCTACTGTTACTTCCTTACCTGGATTCTTCGCTTTGACTTTGTCTTCCACTTGTTTTTCTCTTCTTGAGTTAAGTGCGCTTTGTCTTTCACTGGAACTTTTTCGTCTGGTTTCACTGGTGTGAAGTCTTGGTTCACTAAGTCTGTTCCCGGAATGTGTGCGTAATTCCTGTTGTTGGATCTTTCAACGTTGCTGTTCCGTCTTCTCCTACTGTTACTTCCTTACCTGGATTCTTCGCTTTGACTTTGTCCTCCACTTGTTTTTCTCTTCTTGAGTTAAGTGCGCTTTGTCTTTCACTGGAACTTTTTCGTCTGGTTTCACTGGTGTGAAGTCTTGGTTCACTAAGTCTGTTCCTGGAATTGTGTGCGTAATTCCTGTTGTTGGATCTTTCAACGTTGCTGTTCCGTCTTCTCCTACTGTTACTTCCTTACCTGGATTCTTCGCTTTGACTTTGTCTTCCACTTGTTTTTTTCTCTTCTTGAGTTAAGTGCGCTTTTGTCTTTCACTGGAACTTTTTCGTCTGGTTTCACTGGTGTGAAGTCTTGGTTGACTGATGTGAAGTCTTTTGGTTGTGCCGTTACAGTAGTTGGTTCTGATGGATGACTATCACCTTTTGTAGCTGTAGCTGTTACCTGACTTCTATCTTTAACCCCCTCAGCTGGAATTAACAACGTTCCTGTTCTTGAATCAACAGTTACACCTGCTGGCTTATCTGATGAACTCCATGTTCCATTTTTAGCCTTAACTACGGTTACAGTTTTATTTTTGTTCTTTCTCATCAGTGTAATTAACCGTAACTTTATCTGCATCCCCTGTTGGTGTCACTGTTACAGTTCCGTCTTTTGGTGCAGTTGCCGTTGGTGGTGTTGGTTTAGAATCACGCACTTTGAAGACTTTAGAAGCATCTAATCTATCTGTACTATCGTCTTTATAGGTCACAATCACATTATTGCCATTAACTGTTACAGACTTAATTTTTATCACTAAAGGTTGGATTAGCTTGTTTTACAGCATTCTCAATTTGAGTCGCATCTGCATTGTCTAGTAATAACGGTGTGCCTGGGGCCTGTGCATCATATTTAAATGTTTGAGGCTTCCATACAAATCGAATACGTCCAGGAGCTCCTACATCATTAGCATGACCCTACATGCTCATAGTTGGTATTTCCACTTGGATCTTCTGCAAATAAGTATCGTGAAATTTGCCCACTTTTGTTCGTTAAATTCACCCTTAGGAATCTCACCAGTTACCTTAAGAATAGCTGGAGAATTTTGTGCTTGCTGGTGTATCAGTGTGAATTTTAGTAGCGCTCAAGTAAAGTGCTGATCGAGTTTTTCCCGTTCAAGCTATGAATCTTCTGTACCTAGCCCCTGTCTATTATCAGCAGCAAACGCTAGATGCAATTTAGAAATCTTGCACAGAATTATCCCAAGCTTTTTAATGTCAATATCATTATTCTCTCCAGAATAAACATAAATTTCTTGTCTAGCTGGGATTATCATAAGGAATTTCAACTGTTGGTTTAATCTTTATCATTTGATTCAACTAATTTATCTCCAGATATTTGATGTGATATTCTTGATTTAGGATCAGTTACAGTGGCAGTACCATTAGTTGATACCTGTACTTCTTTACCAAGATTAGCATCTGGAAACTTTCTTAACCTGATTAACCCTCATCCGGTGTTAAAGAAGTTACTTTTTGGTAACAGGTGTCTTAGAAGGAACTTTTGGTGTAAAATCTTGGAAAGTAGCAACTTTAGCATCACTTGGTTGTGAGATATTTCCCTGCTTCATCTGTTGCTTTAGCTGTAACATTACCTTTCGGAATTTCCTTAGTTGGACTCGATAAACGCTTTTACCGCTTGCGTTAGCAACACCGCGACCTAGTTCTTTCCCTCCATGATCACTATACAATAACAGATGCACCTGGTTTCTGTATCTACTCTCAATTTGAGTTCGAGTTCCAGCTTTATCCGTCAAGTTAGTTGGAATCGTTGGTTTTTTCCGGTGCTGTATTATCTAAAAATAACATTACCAGTTAGTTTGCATTACCTTTTTGAATAGATCCTCTACCTTGGTGATTGTAGGTAATATCCCATTATTTTCAACAGTTACTTCTGATTTATTAATACCTGAATTTGCCTTTTCATACGCTGTTTTTTAACCCTTTCTTTTGTCTGCTGGAGTTAAACGATTAATATCTTTTTACGGTACTTTTTCTCCTCTATTATGTAGCTACATATTGATTAGCTTCACCTGATGATCTTATTCCTGAAGCTACCGTAATATCTTTTATTTTTCTGCAGTAGCTTGAATTCTATCTAGTGTTTCAAATCTTGTACCTGATGGCAATTCAAATGTTACACTTCCATTTGAATTTGGTGAAATTCGTACATTCGCAGCATTTTCTAACGTCTTATAACGACCAGAACCTTCTTTTTCAATTTTAACTTTTTCCCTTGAATAACTGCAGAGATAATATCTGTTCTACCTTGAGGCGTAATAGTTACGCTTGTTGAACCATGATTAGGTTGCTGAATAACTAAGTTTTGTGGAGCGGGTACTGTAGCTTGTTTTGCAACACTTGCGTCTGTTGTATTATCACGATTATCAGTTGCTTTTTGCTGTTACATTTCCATTTGGAATCGGTCTTGTAGGATTAATAGTAACTCGACCATTTCCATCTGCCGCACCTTCTCCCAATTCATGCCCTGAGTGATCATAAAGTTTTTACTTTAGAACCTGGATCTGCTGATACAGTTATAGGTGTTTGATATCCGCCTTATCAACTAGTGATGTTTCTATTACCGGACGTTTTTGAATAGTATATGATGAAGCTACTTTTGTCCACTGACTTATCAGGATAAGTAATAGTAACATTCCCTTTTTTCATCTACTGAATAAGTTGCCTGATCTAATAATGCTCTGTATGCTGCATCTGTATATGTTCTATTGTTTTTCTCTTTAATCGCTCGCAATGATTTTTCTTTTTCTGGAGTACTTACAGCATTTGGATTTTTTCTACTGTAATTTTTTATCAATAGAAATATCATATTTTTCGCTACTTCAGAACGGTAACTTTTTGTACTAACTTGACCAACTTCACCTCTGTTATATCGACTTAAACTAGCTGTTGTAGTTTTACTTTGAGCAACTAAAGTCACTATTGTATCGCCTAAGGGTTGCTCTGTAGAAATAATACCTTTAGAAAGTCCAGTTACCTGTGTATACTCTTTCCTCCTGCAGTACTTAAATAACTATGTGATATAGCTCCTTTTATTGGGAATTTTGTTGCCAAATCTTGTGCTGTATTTACTCCTGCAGGTTTTAAATGATTCTAAATATCTAGCATGAGCTGCACTTCTGATTTTCTATTTCATCCCCACGATAAGCAACAATCCATTCTTTATCAACCCCAACAGTAACTCGACCATTAGTAATCTGTCTATTACCACCATGTCCCACTTGCGTTCTCGTGACATTCACAGGGGTCACTTTTCGCTGATTCTTTCCCTCCAGCTGGAGTTGAAGTCGCTCTAATTTGCCCCTCAGGTAAACCTATTTCGAGGATGTACCGTTGCATATCCATCATTTCCTGCTACTGCTTCACCTATCACTACATCATTATTATCGTAAAGTTTTACTGTTGAACCTACTGTGCTTTTTACTCTTACTTCCGCAGGTATGCTTGCTTTTACCTGTTAGTCACTCTCGATATGAGCTCCAGATGTTAATGGAGCCTCTACTACATTGACAGGTTTCCATCCCCTCAAGACTTCCATACCCGCCTTCTTTCATGTTTGAAAAGCAACAGATGTTTGAGAGCCAACTTTCATATCACTATTCAATTTAAGATTAATAATAGAGTAAAACTTATTACTTGTATTATCGACTCGAAGTAACAGTAGCTAAATTACGTTTTTCAGGAAGAACTTTGCCAAGCTTGGTTAATCGCAGTACGTCTAATCCCAATTTCATGTTCTTGATTATTTGTATCCGTGTATCTTAAATAAGCCATCCACTGCATCATGTGGTACTATATAGCTTAAGATCGCGTTGATTTAGAAACCAATTCATTGGTGTGTCCCGGCGAATAAGCAAGCCATGAACGCTCTAATGAAATATCTACGTTAGTCAGTTCACTTTTCATTTCTCCAACAGTTTGAGTTACTGTTATACTATCTTTCGGTACAAGTTGATTACCAGTATCTGATATATTACTATTTAAACCAGCATCTAGTGAAACAACCCAACGTCCACTTCCATTAACTTTTTGTTGTCTTAAATGTATTTCATTTTTCTTAACAGAAATAATCGCTCCTGGTTTCCCAGTTCCTGATAATTGATTATCTGTGGATGGTATCGTCTGCATACGAATCGTACTGTTAGTTTGAGTGTGGGGATGATCCACTTTTGGAGCTTCTGCAGCATTAACCTTTATCCCCACTGCCGGAAAATCTGAAGTTCTATTATCAATTAAAGTATGATTAACACCATTTTAAAAACATTATCTTCTAGAGTTAGTCTAACGATAGCTGTCCCAAATCGTAAAAATAGATTATGGTTTTACCTCTAGTTAGCAATCTCATATACTAATGTATCCGGCACTCCACTACCGGTTTGATAAAAATTCAGTAAATATTCTGGAGTTTTTCATATTTGATGGAAGATCCGCACGTCTAGATTTATTAACATATCCAGATTCTATTACACCTCCACCATCTGCACCTCGTTTTGCAACTGAAATACTCTCGATACTGTCATGAGCTGCTACTATACCTGCAGCTTGGTGATGACGATGTATTGGTTCTACAGTAGCTCTCAAACTGTTTTGTATCTCCATCAATACTATAGTTAAACTTCAAACTGTCTTACACCCACCCCTGTAATCTCACCTTGAGATAAAGTTCCATCTACAGAGCGATCAATAGATCTACTAGCATAGTTTGCTATTCTAAATCCAGAGTATCCTCTTTCATTTTTATTTAAACTACATCACTTTGTTTATTTCCTTCTGGAGTTTTTCTTTCTACTTTCTGTGTAATATCTAGCTGTTCCTTCTTCTTTTGTGCCTCTTCACAGGAATTACTACTCTTGTTTCCGATTCTGACTTTTCATCTGTACTATGCTTAGCTTCTGTGACCTTTAGCTATTTTTCTGCAATAGTTTTCACTTCTACCATCGTAGATCTTTTATCTATTACTGACACTACCTCCACTTGCGCTGACTTTTTAGCTAATGGTGTTTTGTCTTCTGTAATTCCCTCACTTTTTACATCTGGAGTCAGCTGTTTCTTTTGTAGCTCTTCTTTTGCATCTGAGATTGGCCGTTTCTTTTGTAGTTTCTTCCTTTTGCATCTGAGTTGGCTGTTTCTTTTTGTAGTTTCTTCTTTTAGCTAAATCTGATCTCTACTTTATCTAACTTTTCATTTATTAGATTTTTACTTCGTTATCATTTTGCTTTAAGCTGTGTTTTCTCTTTTTACTTCAAGTAATTTTTCTCTAACTTTTCTAAAGTTTCTTTCAAATCTTCTGCTGATTTCATCTACTTCTTCTTGTGTAGCTTCAGCATCTAATAATTTAGCCTTATCTAATTTCTCTTTAGATTTTTCCAAGAATTACTGTTGTTTCTTCTGACACTTCAGCTTTTTTCAAAGTTTCATCTAATAAAGCTATAACTTTTACCAGTTTCACCTTATCTACTTTTACTCAGACGCCTTTACATTTTCTTTAGTTGAAGCTGCCATTTTCTCCAACTACACCCTCTTCTTCCGACAAGTTTTTGATTAGAAGTTGTTTCTTCTGATTTATTAACCTGTACAATTCCTGATTGATTCACTACATTTGTTGTATCACTTGCTTGAACAAAACCACCTAGGAATGCAAACGCCGCTCCTATTAATACTGATGCTGCTCCAATTTTTAAATTTTTGATTCCATAGTAATTTATTCGCTCTCGTTCTTTTTGAACGAGCATTTTTGTTGTTTTTACTATACATAATCTTCTCCTTATAAAATTAATAATAAATATAATCACTAAAACTCAAAAATATAAATATATATACATCATTAATAAATGTAGTGTAGGTTAATAATGTATATATACCACATTTTTAAATTACACTTATTTATTTTACTTGCAAATACCATATTTGTCAATATTATCAACGAAATTTTAAATATATTTTAAGTTTTTCAAGATTCTAACCCTCGAAAAGAAAGCGTTTAAAACGCAATAATTATTAAAAATAATACCTATTAAAAATTATTTTTATGTAAACTTATTTATCTATTTCATATTATAGGAACACTAGAATTATACTAAAATAGACTCAAGCAGAAAACCCTTTAAGTGAAAAGATGCCTATGATAAAATCTTGAAAAAGTTTATCATTAGTCTATATCAAAAACGCTAAAGCCTCAAACACAACTACATAAAAACTATGATGAGACTTTGATTCATGTATACAATTACTAATTTTCTGAATCTTTCAATCAAAATATTAAAGTTAGCATTAGTAAATCATATCGACCAATTAAATTTTCCTACTACGACTAATTCTAAACCTTTTTATCAAGACAAAACGAAAAACTGTTATACAACGATTTGAAATAAAACTTAATCCTTCTAAACCTAATATATTTCAAATTAGTGATTTACTTAATATAAAGATTGACTTGGGATTTAATTTTATCTGTGTATATTAAGGAGGCTACCATTCTAGAGCATCTCCACTATTCTTTAAACTTTACTACTCATAATAAAAAGAATTAACATTTTATAGACACACTAACAATTTAGCTTACACTTATCATCTGACATTATCTTTCCTAATACAGAAAAAGTGACAGTGCTACATTAGAAAAAGATATTTTATTTAAACTCTCGATTAAAAATATCTTTCTTCATATCTATTAAATTTCTTATTTAAAAAGTAAAAGGGGTGACTCGACAAAATCACGATTTCGGAAAACAGGATTTTTGTCGAGTCACCTCCCTAAAGTTTATTCATATATCAATAAACCTCTGCGTCTATAAGTTATAATATACGCTTTTAAATTTGGGTCTTTTGAGTCCAACCACTCCTAGAATTTTTCACTGAAATTTATGTCTAATTTGATATCGGTATTATCTTACTCACTTATTGAGCAGATTCTTCTACTCCAGGACTTTGCCTCCTCTACCAACTAAAACTATTAAAATATAAAATGATAGCGTAGTAGCCATTACAGCTACCCGCTACCCTAATTTCAAATCTACTAAAATTGCAGATTATTTTATCCTATGTACTTTTTATTCGCTGAACCTTTCATACATAATAAAAATATATCTTACAAAACTAATTTTTATTATATTTTTATCTATTTTCACAACATTCGCAGATGTTCCTGTTGTAACTACTTCTACAGCCGCTTCTAATCCACCTTCTACAAGGTTTTGGATTGCTGTTTCTGTGTAAAATGCTGTGTGGAGGTGTATAAATTACATCATCACGATCTATTAGAGTTTGTAATAGTTTATCATCAAACTCTTTTCCTTCAAAGTTTTTAGGAACATACTTTACCTTCATTTTCATAAACATCTAGCCCCTGCACCAAGAAGTTTTACCACTGTCTAAAGCGCGTAATACAGCTTTAGTATCAACTAGCATACCGCGAGCAGCATTTAGCAAGATTGAATTATCTTTCATCTTAGCAAGAAATTCATCATTTACCATATGATTATATTCTTTAATAGCTGGCATATGAATAGTAATAATATCAGAATTCGCTATTAAATCATCTAGATTCTCAACATAGTCTAATACTTCTTTTGCCGCTTCATTTTGATACACATCATAACCTAAAACTTTAGATCCTAAAGCACTGAATAATCTAGCTGCTTGTGTTCGATTCTTCCAGTACCCTATAACACCTACTGTTAAAGTTCTAAGTTCACGTGATAATATCCCTGGATTCCAAGAGAAAATTATGTTTTTCTATATTACGTTGAATTTTTATTTGTATTTCTACTAATACGCAATGCAGAAGTTAGAACATGCTCAGCAATAGCATTTGGTGAATACGATGGTACATTCGTCATTTTTAATTCCGAGCTCAGACATTAATTCTAAATCATAAATATCAAAACCAGCAGAACGAGTCGCAAAAACTTTAATTCCTTGTTCTTTAGCATATTCATATACATCACGTTCAAAAGGTTTGTTTTTGAGCTAGAAACTACACCTTCTTTACCTTCTAGTAAATGTTTGTTGGCTGATGTAAGTTCTTCTGTATAAACATCAATTTCAACCTCAGGGTGAGCATTTCTCCAACTTTCTAATGCACTTTTCATCTTCTCTTAAATTAAAAATACTAATTTCATATCTTTTCCTCCTTAGATAAATTACTAGTTCAACTATATTCTAATAAACTTTTTAATAAAAATTAATATAACTAATTTTACCATAAAAATTAATTTACTAAAACTATTTTTATTTCACTTTTTCAAAAATTTTTCTTGATAATTTCAAACAATTCTACCATTATTTTCCGCTATTTTGTATATTTCTAACATTCTCCGGTAATTTTTCTCTTATAACGATTTATCCAAATGGCTTTCCAGCCTGCATTATTCGCTCCAACTATATCATTTTCCAATAGAATCTCCTATATAATATAGAGAATCATTAGGAAGCTGTAGTTTTTCTTGCACGATTTCAAATATCCTAACATCTGGTTTATTTATACTATAATCACCTGAGACAATGATATTCTCTTTATCAATCCATCTTTCAACACCTAAGGCTTTTACCTTAGACCATTGATGTTCACTTGGTCCATTGGTAATTATTCCAAGCTTTACACTACTCTCTTTCGCTAGTTCTAAAATACTTTTAGTTATATTAGACATTTGTAATTTTGTTGATTCTTTTTTATATTCTTTCTGCATATCAAGCGCTTGTTCATCCGTTAGGGTAACACCTAAGTCTTTCGCCGCTTCTTGAATTCTATAAATATGATATTCATCCATAGTCATCTCACCATTTCGAGAAGCTTCAAATTTCACATCACTATAATGTCGACTCAAAAGATAAAATTGTTCCATATCAATATCCATATCGAATAGACTCTTATATGCATTTTCAAATGGAACTATCTGTTCATATAACGTATCATCTACATCAAAAACAAGACCAATCATTCTATTTTCTTTACTCACCATTTTCCAATAATTTAATAACCTCTCCCAGATTCTCAACTATTTTATAAGCTTTTTCTTTGCAAACTTCATCCGATTCAAACATATCTGGAACCATAATAACTTTAGCACCTGCTGTACTTCCTGCAATTACACCAGCCTTAGAATCTTCTAAAACTATGCATTCTTCAGGTTTTACACCTAAACGCTCTGCAGCTAATAAAAATACATCTGGTGCTGGTTTACCATTTTTTACTTCTGCACCACTAGCAATCTCATCTATATATTTTATAAGACCGGTTTTCTCCATATTATTAACTATATGATTCATATTAGAAGATGAAGCTACCACAACTTTATAATTATTATCTTTTAGATATATTAACAATTCCTCTATAAATGGCATTTTTCTTAGGACCTGTCGTAAACAATATATTCTCTATATATTTATAATGATCATCAACTAATTGCTTTTCCACTAACATCAGAATCCTTTAAAAATAATTTTCCCAAAATTCATAAATACTCTTTGTAGTAAAAGCCTAACACCAAGAGAGTCTCTTCTCTAGTCATCTCATATCCTTGCTTTTTGCACTATGAATAAATGCTTCTGTCGCTAAACTTTCGGTATCGACCATTAATCCATCCATATCAAATAACACTGCTTTTATACTCATGTTTATCCCCTTCGCTTTTTCTTTTTATATTTTCCCATCTAAATTACTACTTTATAGTCTTTAAATTATTATATCATACTTATTATTTCATAGGGAAAATGTTTCTTTAACTAGTATTATCATCCCAAGATAATGAAAAATATAATTGTCGATATTCAATATCCACGTTAATAAATATTAAAAACACTATATTACCTTTAAAATTCAAATATGATTAAGCGTATTAAAATTTAAAAATAACAATAATAGTTTACTTTTTTTATTTCACTTTTTATTTGAAAAAATTTTATTTTTAGTGTATTATATAAAAACGTAGTAAAGCTACAATAATTTTTGAATATAATATTAAACATGAGGTTAAATTTATGAAAACAGCTTTTGTGTGCGATTCAGCATTACAAATTAATAAAAATTTTGCAAATAACAATCCAATTACAGTTATCCCGGTAGAGGTTCGTCTTGATGATGAGATTTTCGAGGATAACGTAACTATAACTCCTGATGAATTTTACGAAAAAGAATACACAACGGACAAAAACCTAGCACAAGCCAACCTGCAGTAGGTAAAATTTTAAGCGTTTATGAAGATTTAAAACAACAAGGAGTAGAGCGTATCATTGCCTTTAGCGTTTCTTCTAAACTATCAGGAACATATTCTTCTTTCGTTCAAGCTAAGGAACTTATCGATGGTGTAGAAATCAAGATAATCGATACTCTTCAAATAGCAAGAATGGTAGGAATAGCTATCGAAAAAATTATTAAAGAATTCGAGGTAGGAAGTCTAACATTTGAAAATATCGAAAATAGATACTTAGAACTTTCACAACAACACAATGTTCTTGTAACAGTCGAAACTATACAATATTTATATGCCGGAGGTAGACTTACTAAAAGCTCAGTTCGTTCTATCAAACCTACTAAATATTCTTCCTATTATCACTATTAAAGATGGTCTCCTTTGCAGTGAGTGGTAAACATAGGGGAATGAATAAAGTTCTTTCAAAAATGTGTGAAGAAATAAAAGAAAGAAATCAAAGAGTTTATTTGTTCTTTATACAACAGATGAATTATTAGAAAAAGCAATGGCATCTATTAAAGAAAAACTTTTGGTGATATCAAGTTGAAACGAAATCGTTTCTCCTGTAATTGGATCTCATGCAGGACCTAAAGCTATCGCAATAGGATATTTAGGATACGATAAATAAAAAACAAAAATACCTTAGAATTGGATTATAACTAATTCTAAGGTATTTATTCTAATAGATGCTGACTCAAATCATGATGTTAAAAATCAAATTTGTCGAATCAATCTCATTTTTATTAAACTATTTTATAAATTTGTATCTACTAATGCAGCTTGAAGTTTTTCTTTTTGAAAGCAGTTCCTTCAACTTCGATAGTTTTTCTTGAATATTAACTCTCAATATTATCACATTATCTAGTTTTGATAGTTTTTTCTTTAGCAGCTGACACAACCACCACATTTTACGCCTTCGATAGTATATTTCATTTTTCATGACTAATCCTTCTTTCTTCTATTTGATTTTTATTAATTTAATTTTTACTCTTTTTAATCTTAAAGCATTTAGTACTACAGATATAGAACTAAAACTCATTGCAGCTCCTGCCAACATTGGATTTAACAATGGTCCTCCGAATATATAGAATACCCCCATCGCAAAAGGAATACCTATAACATTATAGAAGAATGCCCAGAATAGATTTTTCTTTAATATTTGTTATAGTTTTTACTTAAAACTATAGCATTAACAACAGAATTTAAGTCAGGTTTCATTAATACTATATCTGCTGCATCGAGTTGCTACATCCGTTCCTGTTCCTACCGCTATTCCGACTTCTGCTTGTACTAGTGCTGGTGCATCATTAATACCATCACCGACCATTGCTACCTTTTTACCTTGTGCTTGAAGTTTTTGATTTCCATTCGCTTTTATCTTCTGGTAGAACTTCACCTGTCAACTTTTGTCTATCGATAATTGTTCTGCAATTACTTTGCGCAGTTTTTATTGTCACCAGTCAACATAACTACCTCTAACCCTAAGCTATGTAATTTTTCAGCAGTTTCTAAACTACTTGCTTTTATTTGATCGGCTACAGCTATAATTCCAGCAAGTTCAGAGTCTACAGCTATGAATAATGGTGTTTTTCCTTCTGACAGCATATTTTCTGCTTTTTCTACTGAATTTTTAAGTATCAATATTGTTTTCTAACATTAATTTCTCATTACCAATTAATATTGACTTTCTATCAACTGTTGATGAAATACCTAATCCTGTTAGTGAACTAAAATCTTTAACTTCTAACAACTCTAAATTTCTTTTTTAGCTTCATCTACTATCGCTAAACCTAATGGATGTTCTGAAAGATATTCTACACTCGCTGCAAGTTGCAAGAGAACTTCTTCAGATAAATTATTAAATGTTACTATATCAGTTACTGAAATTTTACCTTCTGTCAATGTTCCAGTTTTTATCAAATACTGCAGTATTGACCTCTTTAGCTAACTGCAAAGCTTCTGAACTTTTATTAAAATACCATAGCTCTGCACCCTTACCTGTACCCAACCATTATAGCTGTAGGTGTAGCTAAACCCCTAGGCACAAGGCGAAGCAATATAAGCACTGCGATAATAATTTTAGAGAAAAACTCCAAGATGCATCTCAACAAGAGTACCATAAAAATTCCAGCAATTAATGCTAAAATAATAACAATAGGAACAAATACTCCTGAAATTTTATCAGCAAGTTTTGCGATCGAGCTTCTGAAATTTTTGAGCATCTTCAACAAGTTTTAATAATTTGAGATAAAAGTAGTGTCTTTTTCCCAACTTTAGTAACTTTCATTTTAAAAACACCTGTTTTATTAATACTAGCTCCAACAACTTTACTATTTATTTCTTTTTCTACTGGAATACTTTCCCCTGTTAACATTGATTCATCTACAGTCGAACGACCTTCAATCACGACTCCATCAAAGGTACTTTTTCACCAGGACGAACAAGTAGTATGGCACCTGTAGATATTTCACTCTACTGCTACAACATGTTCTTTACCATCTTTAATTAAATTAGCTGTCTTTGGCACTAACCCAACCAACTTACTAATAGCAGTTTTGTAGTACGACTTTTTCGATACTCCTTCAAGTATTTACCTGAGTGTAATCAATGTTAAGATTACCGCTGCAGATTCGTAGTACAAATTCATAGCTGCATGTTCATCACCCTAAATATACCAATATCGTTGAATAAACACTATATAAGAATGCTGCCCCTGCTCCTAACGCTACTAAAGAATCCATATTAGGTTTTTCTTCTAAGAAGAGCTCTCAATTCCTACACTGAAAGAATTTTCTACCAAAATATGAAAACAGGCAACACCAGAATAAACTGTACAGTTGAAAATAATTTTTGGATTTTCCCATTGGACTTTAAACTTTCCAACATAGGTAATCCCACCATCTCAGCCATCGCTATCTGTACAACACAGGCACTGTAAATATAGCTGAATAAATAAATCTTTTCCAAATACCATCTATTTCTTGTTGTTTTTTCTCAGCTTGGTCATCAACCGAATTATCTATTTCTAATCTTGCTTTATAGCCCGCCTCTTCTACTTTTCTCTCAATCTCAGCTACACTTAATTTTTCTTTATCAAATTCTACTACCATCTTCTCAGTAGCGAAATTTACAATTGCTTTTTCTGTTCCATCTAAAGATGAAATCGTATCTTCTATATTTTTCGCGCACGTTGCACAACTCATTCCTTCTAATATAAATGTTCGTTCTTCAATACTAGAAACATAAGTAAGCTTATACCCCAATTTTTCTACAATCTTTTCTACTTCTGTTCTATCTATTCCCTCTCCTCTAGACAAGAGTAAGTTTACTTGTTGCAAAGGTTTACATTGACATCTGATAAATTATCAACTTGTTTTTAAACTCTCTTCAATATGTGCTGCACAAGAAGCACAGCTCATCCCTTCAATTAAATATGTTTCATTTTTTACCATATATTAATCACACCTATCTCTTAAATATTTTTATTCGTCTACATTTGTAGTCTTTATTATAAATTAAGTATACTACCATCTAAAAGTATAGTCAACAATATTTTTAAATAATCAATAACAGCTATCATTATGATATAGGGAGTGACTCAAAAATCGTGATTTCGTAGAAATCGATTTTGTCGAGTCACTCCGCATCAGTTTATTAGATATCTAAAAAGCTTTTTATAAAGCAAATTTAGATATCAATAAACCACTGCGTCTATGAGTTCTCATATGAACTTTGTCAAATTTTAGGACCTTTTTGTCAACCTCAGCTGATTTTCTAGGATTTAATTTAAAATTTAAAGCTGTAGATTTATTAAAACCTACAGCTTTTTACAATATTAATTTTTACTTTCTAACTTTTTCATTCATCTGGCGACGAAGTTTAGAAAAAAATCTTCTTTAACTACTACAGTATCAGCAATAAAGTCATGAAGTCCTTTTTCTTGTTTGTAAAAGCTACTGCTAAATACGGTAGGTAAGCTAAAGAAATATAGTTAATAATCTTCCAACTAATTCACGATAAACTACATCTGCAAAAACTTAACTTTATCACCCTCTATTTGTCTCACTTTTTATCTTCATAATCATCTTACCTAAAGGTTTGAGAGAAGAAGTACGTCATCGATATAAAGTATGTAAACATAACAATAACATAACTTAAAGACTCTTCTCCTAAAAATAGGAAAATCAAGTAGCTTATTTAATAGTCCAAAAGCTAATAGTATTTAATAAACTAGATATAGCATAAATAACTATCATATCGATTAAATATGAAGCAAATCTAGTCCAAAAGCCTGCATAGAAATTCTTTGAAAGAGTCATATAATCTTCTATTGATGTTGGTAATGTAAAAATCTTTTTCTTTTATATCAACTTTTCTCTTCTGCTTCTTTAGCATCTACTTTATTTCTTCTAGTAAATTCTATATTTTCCACAACCTCATCCGAAAATTATCTCTGAAACTTCATCAGAATGAGCATTATTGGAAGGTATTTTATTATTTAAATCATTATTCACTTTAAATCCCTCCTTATCCTAAGTAACTACGCTCAACTTTATTTGAATTTACTTCACTATTCAATTCAGAGATAAAACTTTTCGTAGTTGCTTTTACAAATCTAGAAATTAAACTTTCTGCAGTTTTATCAGCTCTTAACTCAATTACAGTTGGGATTAGACAGTCCTTTTTCTTCTTTTATTAAATCAATAAGCTCATCTTCCGTACCAACTTTATCAGCTAGTTTATTCGCTACCGCTTGAGTACCAGTGTAAGTTCTACCGTCAGCAAGTTTCTTAACTTCATCTTCACTTAGGTGTCTACCTTCTGCTATAGCTTTTACAAATCTTTCGTACGCTTCTTTATTTTGTTCTTGTAATATTTTTCTAGTTGATTCTGGTAGGTCTTCAGTTAAACCACCCACCGCTTTTTGTTCTCCAGATCGGATAGTTTCTTGTTTAATTCCATGATCATTTAAGAATTTTTGAGCAGAAACATAACTCATAATTACACCTAGTGATCCAGTAGTTGTCTCAGTATTTACAAAGATTTTCTTAGCTGGTGTAGACACATAATACCCACCTGATGCAGCCATCTTTTTCATTGAAACATAAACATCCTTACCACTGTTTTTAAGGGCGTTAGACAGCTCAGCAGTCTCATAAACACCACCACCTGGTGAATTTACAGATAATAATATTGCTTTTACATTTGGATTACCTTTTGCTTCTTTAATTTGATTTAGAACAGAACCTCTTGAATAAGCATTCGTCATTTCTGAATTAATTTCACCATCAATAGATATTTTTTGAATCACTTCACTACTATCACCTTTTTTTCAAAAGTCAACTTTAGTAACACTTTGTTCTTGTAAAGAACTCTATTAAATATCCATTTAATTCTGCATTATCTTTTTTTACTATTGTTACTTGATGTGATAGTTCCTTTGATTAACGAAAAATACTACTAGAACTACCACAATAATCAGTTGATATCAATCTTTTATTCTTTGAAAATTCATATTTTTCCTCCAAAACTTTATTATAATA
>BNJS01002335.1_pt1 | contig 74690 bp, 91 predicted proteins | sample 8540461 | NCBI WGS metagenome assembly BNJS01 (sample SAMD00202454, study PRJDB9452) | human saliva metagenome | isolation source: human saliva | place: Japan
GGGATGACAAAGGTGGTCAGTGGTCTTACGTTATCAATCAAGATTTCTTAAACTCTCTAGGAGTAAAAGGAACATTTGATGCAGACTTCTACATCGAAGTTGAGCGTATTGCGGCTGGAGAAGTTGAGAATACTTTTGTCAATATTGTCAATGGGCAAGAAATGACTGCGAAGGTAACAACCTACACTCCAGAACCACAAAAACCAAGCGAGCCTAAGAAACCAAATCCTCAGCCATCACTTCCAAATACAGGAACATCAGCAAGTATGCTTCCGTGGTTTGGATTAGTAATTGGTTTAATGAGCCTCGTAGGCCTTCGTAAACTTAAAGAAGATTAAGAGTCAGCCAGCTTAGCTGGCTCTTTTTATGATTGCATAGACTTTCTTTATCATAGCTTTACTATCTGCCATAAATGGTTTATCATAGATATATACAATTATTTACAATAGAAGTGAAAGAAAAAGTATGAGAAAGATTTTAGAGAATGCTTTAAAGGCGTAGTAGGAGAGCTAATCGGTACACACGTGCCTCGTGATCCGTTAGGAATATACGGACATGAACAAGAGCATAAAAAGAAGTATCAAGTATTAAAACGGTTCGGTATCTATAAGTCAGATGCAAATAATGATACGTTTAAATCTCCAGCAGTATCAAGCCTATCTGAAGAATACTATCAAAAGTTTTATATGGAAGTTGTTAAGTTTCCAAATAGCTATCCTTTCGCCATTGTTGTTTCAAGGGATAATATAAATATTGTATCCAATACTGGAGCTGGTTTCAGTGGAGAAATGGAAGTAGATGCAGAAGATAAGTCCCTGGCATTGAATCGAAGCAAGAATATTACCCACATTATAGATTACGAAGATGAATCAGCATATGATGTAGTCTATAATCTATTGACCGACTTTGACAAGAAAGTGCTACGCACTATATCAGAGTTTAGAAATGTTCAGCACTTGCAAATTCTAAGAGAGTTTGGAAATAAAACAGATAAGATTGAGAAATCTTTGGAGCGATTGAATCGCCTTTATCTTATTCAAAAGTTCAGATTTAAGTTACCTGATGAAGCAGAGCAAGAATATGGGTTTTGTTACGCCATCTATTCTCATGGATCATATCTCTTGATGAAACATATGGACTTATCTCCTCAGTATGCTTACAAGTGGAAGGAACAACAACGTAGAGAGGATAATTATTCACCTATCCGTCAATGGAAAATCATGGACGCTTACCTTAACTTTAGATTTCATAAGGAGTTCGCTGGATTCGTGTCTTACACTTACCTTAATCAGTTCACTTATACAGAGAAAATTGAATTGAGAAAAGCTAAGCACCAACCATCTTCTAAAGAAGAAGAGCAGTTCATGAAGTCGGCCGAGGTTAGAGTACCAGAGAAAATAAAAGAAATCACTCGTCTAGTCCACCGAGTGAGATTTAACGGTCAAATCCTATTGTATAATCAAGAAACCAAAAAGACTACTAAATTTGACCTCTATCCTTTCATAACCACGGACAAACAAGATAGCGACCTAAGTAAATTGGAAACAATATTTAAGCATTATGGACGATTTAATAATGGTCTGGACGCAGAGGGTAATAAGCGCTTCTTACTAATCATTGTAGATAACCCAAGTGTAATTGCATTGATTGAAGAAGAGTACCGATTATCTGACCGATATGTGTAAGCCTAGAGAATATTCTGTTTATGGACTTGTCCGAGAGCAAAAAAGACTTTTTCTCTTCTATCAAACGGATCAAACACTTTGATGATAGCAACCCAGAACTAAGAACAGTTCAGTTTAAAATTGCTGAGAATATGTAGGAAAGAGAAGTAGTATGGATAAAACAAAACAAATTAGAACTGTCTGTATCGATAGTTATATTATTAAGGACTTTGACCACTCACCTTATTTTCAAAAGTTAGTAAGTCTATGTTCTAACCACCATGATAGAAAAAAAGTTATCCTTGTTAATAGTCCAAATGAACAAGCTATTTTTAATTACCTAAGACAAACAGGTTTAAAAATATCATCTAAAAATCCTAAAAATTGCGGTGATGCAACCTTTATTGGTAGGCGACCTCAATCTTTGCATACCAAAACAGATGATAACTCAAATGGTTTTGAATTTACAGATTTGAATGTAGGTACTGTATTTATCATTGACACTTTGGGAAACTATACTGCAAAGGATTTAGAACAAGTGTTCAAGCATGCTCAAAAAATCTATTATCTAACGACTGATATAGCTTTTAGAAAGCCAATAATCAATGAATTTAATTCGGAAGATTTCTTTATAATCAATATCCCTTTACTTGTCAATCCGTCCAATCTGGCCAATGTATCAGACATCCTAGAAGAATCTACACCTTTTTGGAACTTGCTAGGAGCAAACAATCTCTTTAAACAAACGTTCTATCATCCAAATAGCTATCTATACTATAACCCAGAAAAACCACTATCTCTTTTTAATGGAGAAACAAGGGATTTTACAGAAATAAACCCGGAGGACATTATTTTAACAGATGCAGGGGATGTTTCTAGTAAGACAATGAACTCTATCAACACTTTAAAATCTGAAGTTAACTCGAAAGAGCAGCAGTCTGATTTAAAGGTTGCACTAGAGGAAATTATGAAGTATAATGAGAACCTAGCACGCAATACTATTGAGGCGATGAAGGGTTATTGTATTCCTATCCAAGAGAGGATAGAGGAACTGTATGCAGAGAATGATAGTCTGAAAGAATTGATACAAACAAGGCTTATACAACAACCACAAGTACATGATGAGATCGCTGAATTTTACGAAGAACTTGACGATAGTGACCCATTAAAAGCCTTTAGAAACTAACTATGCCACCAATCGATAAAAATTTGAAAGGAGTAATCAATGTGACATAATGAAAACTGACTATTCAACCAATAAGGGAAAGTGCATCATCATATGTAACCAGAAACTCATTGATGAAGTAAGAAGTGAAATCGCGGTTGATGTTTATACTACCGAATACAGACAATTTTGTGTACTGCCAATCAGCAAACTACATGAGTTGTCACAATCACTATTTCAGACTTTAACCGCTAGTGTTAGCGTGATTTAAGTCAAAAAGCCTAGTCTTAATGACTAGGTTTTTCTTTTTATAACATTGAAAGGCCATCCTTGACTTGACTATCTGCAATATGCGCATAGTGACTGACAAGAGCAGTGCTAGCGTGTCCTAATTGTTGCGCTACGATACCCTCTTGACCTGTTTTCTTATATAAATCAGTAGCAAGAGCGTGTCTAAGCATGTGAGGAGTAATCTCAGTCCCAAAAGCCTTGGAATACTTACCTACTAAACGCTCGATACCAGCACCCTTTAATCTCATAGGCACACCAGTCTGGACGGATAGGAATAGTGGTAGGTTAGCATCTTTACTATCAATCTTGTATCGACTAGCACGAATTTCAAGGAAAGGCTCGATATATGGAATGACATAAGGAGCGATATTTACGTAGTCCTTTTTACCACCTTTACGCGTCACCTCGACCGATTTTGTCTGTAAGTTGAGGTCTTTCAAGTCTGTATTGACTGCCTCGCTCAGACGGATACCAGTGCCGATTATTAAGGCAATAATGGCCACGTCACGCTCCCTATCTCTATAATAGGTAGATAAGGCTCTATTGCTTAAATTAGCCTTTTTAACGTAACCGTCAGCAGCAGTATCATCCGTGATAAATTGTAGGAATTGCTTTGCTAAGTCACCAAGGAAGAGTTTAGGAGCAATCTTATTAGCCTTTGCCGATAGAGTTTCTTTTTTCTTTGTACTTATCTCTAGCTTTTTCATCACGTTACGATAGAAATAAGGCTCACCATTTTCATTTTCAGTCTGCTCAGTCAGATATTTAAACAAACCAGATAACGCTCGGTACGTCCTATGGATCGTAACCTCGGATACGCTCTTATTAGTCGGTTTATTTGTGTTTAAAAGGTTACGTTCGCGTAAAAAAATGAAAAAGCACTCAGCATCAGCCTTAGAGAGATTTTCAAGGGCAGACAATGGAATATCCTTTATATTTTTTTCAGGAACAATATCAGCATCAATTAGCCAAGTAAAAAATCGACGGTATTCATTTAGATATTCATAGAGAGTGCGCTTGCTACTGCCAGCAATCATTTTAGTCCGATACCATTCTTTAATGTATGCTGGCAGTAGGTCAAGTTGTTTCTCAATGTTTGATTGTAAGGTGAAATCATCAGCCATGTTATTTTTTATCCTTTTCTAGTGTTAGTAGTACCATTATACCACATTTTCTTTTAGTAATAAAATTATACTTTTACTACTAAAAGATAGTGCGTTAAATAAATTAGTTATTTAATTAGATAATAATTACTAAATTTGGAGATTACAAAAATGGAGAATAAACCAAAGCTACACGAAGATAGCTTTTCAAACGAAAAGCTTTTACTCGAACCAGACTATTTAACTGACTATTTACAGTTTAAAAAATATGAAGTTGCTGATAAAAATAACAAAGAAATCAGAAAAATCCTAGAATATATGATTTTAGGATACGGTTTGCATATTATTATTTCAGAACTTGGAATACAATCAACCTTGTCATTAGCTGAGCGCACGATCCGTAGGAAGTTAAATGATTGTGGGTTAAGCAATGTTGATAAACTCATGGCTAATTACTATCGTTTGTTACTATTTCCGATGCTGCAGGCTGGAGAAAACTACCTCATTGAGAAGTACAACGAAGTACACGCATTTGGCAAAAAAACTAGGAAAGTTTTTAAGGGTAGTGTTGTATTTCGAGAAGGTGCTAGCAGATACCTTAACACTTTAACCTACAATATCGTTAGTAATTTCATCACAATGCCTATTTTATTTGCATACTCACCTATAACATCGAACGTTAACCAACTTAGTGAGTTTTTCAATAAACTAGCTAAAGCACAAGATAGCAAGTTAAGTGAGTTTGCCAACGATATTGGATTTGATAGTATTCAGCTTGATAGTTGGATTTTTAACGCTATGAAAAAAATGGAAATCTCAGTCAATGATAATGCTGAGTTGGTTGATAATTTGACAGGTGAAGTAATCACAACAATCAATCCATGTAAAATTTAAAAGGATAGAGGAATGATATGATTTTAATTTTAGTTGGATCATTTAGCCTTATATTTGTTGGAGGAGCTTTATTAGTTCTTTCACTTATAGGAATTCGTAAACGAGTTCGTTTCGTAAACAGATATGATTCTGAATTGGAGACAGATTGGCTGGCAATGATAGAAAGGTGGAAATAAGAATATGGAACAAAAATATTATGCTGTCCTTATGATAATAAATGTTGGGCAAAGTGTCTGGTTAGTCACACAAAAAAGTGGGAAACTAGCTTGGTCAAATGAAATTAGTGGAACAAGAGCTTTTAATAGTTATGAGGAAGCTAAGCAAACCGTTGAAAATCATTTCCTAGATTTTTTTGGTTTTATTGGTTCATACAAAATTATAGAGTTCACTCATCAAGAATTGTTAGATTTTGAAATATTAACTGATAACTAAATAGTCAAATATTTAGAAAGAATATAAGAAGAATGAGGAAGAACTAAATCACCTAGTTTAAAGCAGAAAAAGAGCTAACAAACATTTAAGAGGTATAAAAATTACAAGCTATCGAGTGAACAAAAAAAGTTTCGACGATGTATCAACTTCTGCTATGTTGTTTGAAACAAATTTAAAAGTATCAAGTTTTTTGCAATTTTAGGAAGCATATCTGGTTTTTATTTCGCTAGTTTTAGTATCAGTAAATCTCTTTTTAGGATTTAATGCGTATGTAATTGTAAATTTAGTTAATATGAGTCCAACTTTTCTAAAAATTAGTAGGAGCAAAAGAAGTTTCTTTTATGACAGTATTTGAATTATTTTTATTTCGGAAGTGTCGAGTTAATGAGAGATATGTTTTGCAACTATTTTTGTAGCTATTATAGTTTTTTTCTTTATCATTATATATAATTTGGGCTACTGAAAAAGACAGATATAAACACTTTAACAAATCAGTTTTATGAAAAAAATCAGGAAGGAAAAAAATAAAATGTCTACTTTATATCGAGGTATTACCTAAAGAATAATAAATGATGAAACAATAACCTCTTGACCTTATTGGAAAGGGGTGTTTTTAACGCACTATCTTTTTAGTAGTAAAAGTATAATTTTATTGCTTTTTACAACAATATTTTATAACAATTATTCCAAAAATACAAATAAAACAAAAGAATATTTTTCAAAATAACTTTTAAAACCTAGAGGTCACTTCAATAGTTACCTCTCAATAACAATCTATTTCATTCTTAGATTGCTATTGAGAAGCATCTAATCATTAAGATTAGACACCTCTTTAGGCGATTTAGAACAATTCTAGTTGCTCACAGACCGTCACAGTAGTTTCTTGTGAGTAAGTCACTACTTCTGTCGGTTCTTCTGTCTGAACTAGGAAAGTTCTGCATCTGCAAGAAATTGTAGAGCTAATTTCAACTTATCAGAGTTATCTTCTTCACGTTCTGGACGCTCAGAATCTTCCTCGATAGGAACTTCAACAGTTTCAGTTTGAGGTTCTAATAGTTGAATTTCTTCTACATCATCTTTACTGGCTTCCAGATATTTTTCCAGTACATTTACTGAACTATCTTCAGAGCCATGTTGGTTTGAAAATTCTTCAAGAGCTTTTTCAATTTCCTCGACTGATGCTCCTTGTTCAAGCAAAGGTAACAAGACATTGTACTTGGCTTTTACATAGGCTAGGCGATTCTCGTCTGCAAATACGCTATCTGCAACTCCTTTATCAACAATAAGTTGCTGATTTTTGACAAGTTGCTCTAGTCGGATTTTAGTTGATTCAAAATTATCAATAACATTATTGATCCTTTGAATTGTACCTGCTGGAGAGGTAAAGTCAAGTTCAACAGTGTACATGTTCTTACCAGCTACTTTCAATTCTAGCGCTTTACCTTGGCGATATGGAGCATCTAACGTGAGTGCTTTAAGTTCAAAGCCACGATATTTTGCTAAAGTCACGAATTTAGTCGTTTCAGACAAGTTATATTGCATGTTGTATGCAAGTTGATTACCTGCCTTAGTTGTTGAGTCGGTTGTATATCCGTCTGGGAATTCCATGACAAATGGATTTTTACAATCGTCTCTTCACCGATAGTAAACTCTTTTTTCTTCGTAGCTTTCGCCTGCTCAATATCCATATCAATCTTAGCAAGTTGACGGTTAGTAGCTTCAATACGCTCCTGCGCTGATTTAACACTCTTTTGCGAGAGTTCAAAGTCACGTTTCCATGCAACTTTACGCTTGCTCAACAAGTCCAACTCATTCTCTAACTCAATACGCATCTTCAAGAAAGGATTTCCAGTTGCAATAGCTTTGAAATCTGAAGCAGTCATAGCTTGCTCGTCGATATCGCTTGCTGAACGGACAGGAGTTTTACTAGTCATAATTTGACTAATATAACGTAGTTTAGTTTCTTGAATTTGCCATAAGTAGTTATCAAACGAACCTGTCGTGATGTAGTAGTAAATTTGTACACGATTATACAAGTTTCCTTGTCGCACGATACGTCCGTTACGTTGGATAATATCAGACGGTTTCCAAGGAACGTCGATATGATGAACTGCCTTCATGCGTCGCTGAACATTCAATCCAGTACCACCTTTTTCAGTTGAAGCAAGTAAGATACGAACTTCACCAGCATTCATTTTGCGTTGTAGCTGCAACTTAGCATCTTTATTCTTTGCATCATGGATAAAGGCAATCTCTTCTTCTGGGACACCACGTTCAACAAGTAGATTTTTCAATTCAGAATAAATCGAAAATCCGTCAGTTGAGGGAGTACCAATGTCAGAGAAAATCATCTGAGTACCACGGTTGATAGTTTCACGTTGATAAATCTTAAAGACATTATCAACTACTTGCATAATCTTATTGTTATCTGCTAGCGTGTAACTTGTATCCAATAAGCGCATATCCGTAGCCAATTTACGTGCTTCAGAAGTAATTTTCAACATGTTATCTACCGATGGATCAACACTTCCAGTCTTGATTTTATCAGTACGTTCGACTAATTCCCCTAATTTGTCCGTTTGCGTATATGTCATTTCAGATTTAACTGCAATCCTTTCGACATCTGGTACAGGTAAATCTAAATCTTCGGTCATTTGAATATCAGTGGTACGCTTGTAAAGGTTCATCAACTCAGGTAAGTTAGTAAACTTCGTGAAACGTTTACGAGAGATAAACTTATCCCCTGTTGTGTTGATTTCAAGGTTATTCTCAATAACTCCGAAAGCTCCAACCCAGGCATCAAAGTTATTCATCCCATACTCACTAAGAATATCAGGCTGAATATAATTCATCATCACATACATTTCACTGATTGAGTTTGAAACTGGCGTACCTGTTGCAAAGACAATATTAGTACCGTTATGCTCTTCTTGAATAGCACGGACTTTCATCTCCATATCCATGTTCTTCTGAGCAGTTGTATTACCGATACCAGCAACATTGCCGAGGTTTGTAACTGGCCGGACATTCTTGTAACGGTGAGATTCATCAACAAATAAGAAGTCAATGCAAGCTGCTCAAATTCTACGAAGCTATCTGTTTTAGACAGTTTTCCTTCATCCAATTTTTCAATTTGTTTTGCTAAACGTGCTTCTGTACGAACAGATTGCTTGAAGGTAACACGGTCTTGTTCACTTTCAGCAAAATCCATGATGCTACGAATTTCATCAAGTCGATCTTGATAAAAAGCACGTTGACGCTCTTCAGAAACCTTGATTTTCTCAAACTGGCTATGGCCAATCACGATTGCATCATAGTTATTTGAAGCGATACGTGAAATGAATAGCTTGCGTCTTGATTTCTCAAAGTCTCTTTCGCTTGTGACAAAGACTTTCTTAGTTGGGTAGAAACGTAGGATTTCTTGGCCAAATTGAGCAGTTAAGCTAGATGGAACAACATACAATGGCTTGTTGATTAGTCCGAGTTCTTTCAACTTAAACCCAGCACTTACCATTGTTAATGTCTTACCAGTACCTACTTCATGGGCAAGGAGTGCACGTTTATCTTCTAGAATGCGTTGTACTGCATTCAGTTGGTGAGGGCGAAGCTCGTATCCTTGCGCCAATCCTTCAATATGTAAATGACTACCATCATACTGTTTGTTGACGATACGGTTGAAACGTTTGTTAAACGTAGTTTCAACCAATTCTTTTACATCTTCGTTATTTTCTACAAATTCAAGGAACAATTTCTGCATCTTACGCTCAACTTCTCGTAGTTCAGCAGTTGCTACTTCGTTAACAACCTTTTTCTCTTTACCGTCGTCATCAGTGATAGTTTTTTCGATAGTTGGTTGGTTAGAACCTAGCAAACGCTCAAAAATCGCATGCCCTCTACTATAAACACCAGCACCTTCAGCACGTAGCCCAAGACGGATATTTGCAGCCAAGTATTCTACCTCCTTAACAAATGGTGTAGTCAGACCTCGACCAATCTTACTTGTTGCTACTGCATTCTTTGCATAGTCAAGAGAAACTTCGTAACCGCCTAGTATTTGATAAGCAAACTTACCAAGCACACAGTTAGGAATCCACATAGAGCCGATATTAAATTCCATATCGACCATTGTGATTGGTTCTGGCACTACTTCATTGATTAGTGAGAGATAGTGTTCCCAATCAGCTTTAGTATCTTTCTTATCGACCAACAGTTCTAGCAACTCTTTTTAGTTACTACATCTCCGGAGAGGAAGCTTGTTTTAAGCTCCCATTCAAAAATACCCTGACCGATGTATTTTTTGATGTTAGGCGCTACCTCGTTATAAATCTCAGCTAGCAATAACTCTTTATTTTTTGCTGGATAGAGGGTAAGCATGAAGTCTAAATCAACACCTCGACCTTCTGAAAGACTGATAGATAAGGCTTTTTCAGCAGTATCTACTTGCTCTAATGACTTTTTAGGACGGATTGTTGGCTCGAAAAATGCTTTTGCTTTCTCAAAGACCACTTTTGTACTATCGTTATCATCTAGTGCTTCTTCTTCCAGACTGGCAATTAAAGGGAATCGATCATCACGCTCAAATAAGCGAGTATTGACTGGAATGTTGATATAACCATGTTCCTTAACGAATTTATCGTAAGTATCATTCAGTACAATCAACATAGATTGAAACTCGTCAATACTGTAATCATTGGTTGATTGAATATCAATTACAGACTGATAAGCCTCTTTAATAGCAATCATCCCTTTAACACGCGCGATTTCTTTATCTTCTAAAGGCTTCTCATAGAAATAAACACCTTTATATAGACCTTTGTTTGCACCACGTACAGACGGTTGAGAACTGATGTAAGTGCTTGTAATCACACTTTCATCCTCTTGTCTGAGTGCTTCAAACTCTTCAATCACGCTTGAACTGTGTTTCTTATCCCATGATACAAAGTTTCCATCTTTATCCTGATAGAATGTAAGCTCTGCACCTTTTGACAAGACGCGTGTTTCATGTCCATTGTGATATACTACTCTTCCATCTTCAAATCCGTACTCATAAGGACGGACTGATGACTGAAATTGCTCTTTTGATACGATAGTGACTTCAGCAAGACTATACCCTGCAAATGTAGGAGCATAGATTGTTGAAAGTCCCTCTTTAATATCCAAGAACAAGTCAGAATATTTGTTAGGCTTAACAGATAGTGTCGCACCGTTGAAGTAACGAACATCATATTTACCCAATACTTGATTTTCTTCAAAGTAAGGGTTAATGAAGATACGCCCTTCTTCATCCAGACTAGAACGAATGACTTCTTCAAAGAAAATATCATTGCTGCTCTTTGTCTTTAGTCTATCCTTTTCAAAGAATAAGATATCAGATGATACCGTAGTACCAGCCAATTCTTTGAAAGCAGAACTAGGTAAGCGTACACCACCAAGGAATGCTACCTCATCTTTGATTTCTTTCAAAATTGAGTTAGAACGCTTATTAGCAGTACCCATAGAGGTTACAAAACCAATCACACCGTTTTCATGAAGCAAATCGACTGACTTTCTTAGGAAGTAGTCATGAATAACATAAGGCTTATCGTAGTTCATATCAGCGATACGAAACTCAGAAAATGGCACATTAGTCATGATTAAATCAAAAGGTTTACCGTCAAATTCGACTGTTTCAAATCCTTGGATAAGGATAGTCGCTTCTGGAAACAGTTGTTTAGCGATTAGTCCGCTAATTGTGTCTAATTCAACCCTACAAGAGTAGACTTATCTTGAATTTCTTTGGGCATAGTTCCAAAGAAAATACCAGTTCCCATCGATGGGTCAAGAATGTTTCCACCCTTGAAACCATTCTTGAAAAGGTAATCCCACATCTGTTCGACAATGCGAGGATCTGTGTAGTATGCAGTTAAAGAACTTCTTTCCATAGCTTGATACTCTTCTGGAGTGACAAGACTTTCTAAGCGAGAGCGCTCTTCCTCGAACTTACCTGTATATCTATCAAAGAATACGTTAGCAAGTCCACCCCAACCGACATATTTAGCTAGTATTTCTTGTTGCTCTACAGTTGCTTGTTGTTGAGTTTTTTCTAACTCTTTTACTAGCGCTACTGCTTCTACATTAGCACGTACCTTTTCAGCATCAGTTTTTGGGAAATTAAATCCCTTAAAGTTAAAATTTGTGTTTGTCATTATTCCAATTTAAACAAAAGGTCATGAAATAAAATTCAATAATTCAATTCATGACCTTTTCCTATCCTTCCATATTATTTTAGACTGCTATCTTATGCTTTTTAGCAAATGAAAGTAGTTTTTCAGACGCTTCCCAAGCAGCAGCAGCAGCATCTCTATTTTTCATTCCTCTTAATTGAACAATCTTCCCTTTACTTATTTCTAAAGTATAGAGTGGATTGTCAACTTTCTCTTTTTTGGCGAACAAAAATAATAACAGTTTCACCTCTTGCAACTTTATCAGCATAAGTACCGACACAGTGCGACAAGGCTTTACCTTCTGCTTTTAATTCTTGTAATTCTTTAGGTAAGACAAAGGTATAGTTTCCGATTGTCTGTTCTAGTCCCAATAATTTTTCAAGATTGTTAGCAAATTCTATTCTTTTCTGCTCGTCTTTCATGTTATTGTAGGCTTTAACTGCATCATCATGAGCCTGCTTGAAGTTCTTTGGCATAATTCTGAAGTCACCTTCAAAAGCTATACCAAGTTTTTCAAGCATATTTTGGTAGTCCCTATATTCATACGCTTTCACTGAGTTTTTGAGTACCCAATTTTGAAAACGAATCAGCTTGATCCCTTTAGGAATACATTTCAAATCCTCTACGTTTTTGAAATATCTAGTGAACTTTGGTAGTACCTTTATGCCTAGTGATTTTTCTAGTTTTTTTCGCATCTTATAGTCTTCAAAACCTTCATCAGAATTTTTGAAGATGTTTTTATGTGTTCGTAAAAACTTAAACGTTAGCTTGCCCATGTTAGCGTGCCAGTGTTTAGCACCAAAAACAGAACCTATCAAATCTTTTTGAATACCACGCGCATTGATTTTCTGAGCATACTCAATGAGTCCTCGATATTTGTAGATATGAGGAAACATTAGAGGTAAGTTTGATAACGAGTTAGTTTCTTTAATTTTAGCAAAGTCTAAGTATTTTAGCGCATCATTCTTTTTGAAACGCTTGAACACATCATCCAAAGATTGGAGTAGCCAGTAGCCTGAGTAAGCTCCTTTAAAAATACCAAGCATCTTTAGTCCAGGCACATATTCTATACCGTTGTAAGAACCACTTAGCTTGATATGTTTTTCCTCAGTGAACTTTTCAAAGTTGTAGAGAGTGACAGAGAAATTCTCTTGTCCGCTCTCAAAGTATTGTTGAATACGATACATCTGAAATTCAACTCTTTTCTTTGAAACTCCTACCCAGAGGAAATAGTCATGAGTATCCCAGAAATCAAGTCTGCTAACCTTAGTAAGGCGCTTTCGGATAACCTTAACACCTTTCTGAGTGCGTTCAGAACTAACAATCTTGTCAGTTTTATTCTCCCAAATATAGATAGGGAACTTCTTAAAGCACTCGGTAAAGAAAGACTTAGGAGGTCTTAAAGCATTTTTAATATGTTCGTTGTTAGAGTTAGTAAAATCAATCATTCTACTTCACCTCCGAACAAATCAAATGTCACTTGCCCACCTTTTTCAATTCTGAGATTTTCGTCAACTACTTCTAGCACCTCTTCGACTTTTGGAACTGAGTCTAATTTTCTACGTAGCAAATCACTAGCAGTCAAATTAGCCACAGGTTTTGGTTTCTCAACTTCAATATGTTCTAATTTGAAGTATTCAACCACCCACTCAAAAACTTTCGTGTGATGCACTGCTACGCCACGTACGCCATCCACCTTATGTTCCATTGACTGATATTGCTTAAAAGCAAGATCGTATGCGTATTGATACGCTCCACCAATCGAGCGACCTTCTTTTAAAATACCAGTCACTAAATCGATGTCATAAGGCAACTTGTCACAAAGTAAATTGTGAATCAAGTCAAGGTCTGGTGAGTGTGGCTCACTCAGTTCTTCCAAAAGTTTAGCTTCAGCTAGAGTAAGCATAAACTCATTCACTACTGCTTCTTTTTCAATAACATTTACATTTTCCATTTTTCTTCCTCCTGCCTATCCTTACAATAGGTTTCCAATTAAAAAAAGACTATGCGCGTGTGTTATCAGTTACATAGTCTTTACTTCCAATGATATTTTAAAATTTATGCGCTTGAACAACGTGTGTCATAGCCTCTTTACTCAATAGGAAATCATCTAGTCCTTTCCCAACTTCCCAAGTAAAGACAAAGACATCTTTGTTTTTATCTTGTTGGCGAATATATTCGATAATTTGCTTTAAGTAATTAAAGACTGCATCATTATCCTTAAAATCACTATCAAATGCGAGATATACTTTAGCAAATGTAGTCTTTGACTTCAAGTTATATGCAACCTTCTTCCAAGAGTTGACACCAGCCATTGCAATTACCAAGGTTGAACCTAACTTCGCTAATCGAGAGTTTGGAACTTGTGTAGCGATAATATCGCCCTTCAGCAATCCCTCAGTTACAATGACATTTTGACAAAGTTCAACAAGTTTGACTAAACCGTTTCCATCGTTGTCGAATCTAGCTTGCGCCAGAACGTTGTCTGGAAAAGCATAGTGTGGAACATTCTTTGCACCACAACCATACTCTTTAGATGAGGTAGATAGCCAAACATACTTGGCTGATGATTTAATCTTAAAAGATAAGCCATTCGGAAACGTTAGTTGTTTCTTTGAAGTTACCCCTTGAGAATATACATCATAGTTTGGGAACATGTAAATTGTGTACTGGATTTCACCTTTACCAGCACTTTTTACAATTACCCTTGCCTTGTCTTTCCAATTAGAATTAACTTCAGCTCTATATTGCATAGAATCTTCGTCAACTCTAATTTGCCCTCCGATAATTTGTCCGAACTCATTTCTGTTTGGAATAAAAATCCCATAATGAGTTGGCATAAAAATCGGCGTTTGGTTTTTAGTATCATACCAGAACCCAGCAACACCTTTCCAAGCGTCACGTGGTAAGCCATTTTGTTCAAACAAATCTTCCCAGATAGTTTTACCGACAATCTTATCTCCAACTTTTTCTGTTTTCTTGATTTGCTTTTTCATAGTCATAGCTGTAAAAGAGGTGTAACCTCTTAGGTATGTCTGATCCAAACTAAAACCTCGTGAAATCATGAGGTGTGTAAGGTGTTCATCACTTAATCCGAACACTCCAATCACCAAAGAATATACCTTATGTAAGATATTCGCTGGTGCAGACTCTAATTGTGGAATTTCCACGATCTGCACATCCTTGGCACTTGTACCATCAATGATATACTCGGTAGCACCTGCAAGACTAGGTTTCTCCTCGTCTAATTGTCTACAACAATAAGCCTTTTTGAAATCCGATGCAAGAAAGCACCAGTCAGGCTTTTGGCAGATAGGACAAGGGTTTGCTCTATCTACACGCAGAAACGATTGTTTACCAATTTTAAAATCTTTCATTTTTATTTTCCTCCTACCCAACTGGGTTTCTATTTTTCTTCCATGAGATAATATATCCTTAGCACCTGCCCATTCAATATTACCTAGAGCTAACATAGGACTAGCACCCATCCACACGGACAACTACTCTTCCTACCCCTACCTTCTTTGTTGTATTTTAAACACGAAAAAAAGAGCCTACAATTTAATACACCTACCCTTTCTGAGAATACGTGTATCTTCATTATCTGCTCTTGTAAATCATTTCTTTCAATATCTAAAATAACAACACATGCTTCACACTACACTAAAACATCACGCACGGAATGACTCTGTATTTAAACAAGTTTTAGCTGAAAACAAGTAAGCTGCTTCAGTATAAATACCAAAGGCTATGCAGTTACAAGAAAATTCGTCCAGACACCTGCCCAGACAGACGAACCATAGCGATTGTCTCTAAAATGTAAAATATTTTTACCACCTTAGTATATCACAGTTGTTGTAGATTGGCAAATACATTTTTTCTACTAAACATAAAAAAGAAAGTGTATTTCTACACTATCATTTTGGTTGTTTATTGTGTAATCTTGCTAGCAATTCTTGTTTTTTGTGCTCCAGTTCAGCCTTTTCCTCATCGCTCGTGGTATTTACATAGTTAGGATTTGACCACGAAGGGACGTTCGTTTTCTTGGGTTTAGTTGGTTTTTTCTCGTCTAATCCAGCTATCAATTCTAGTGTTTGTTGTTCTAGTTTTTTCCTTTCTTCTTCTGTTGTTGTATTTACATAGTCAGGATTTGACCACGAAGGGACATTCGTTTTCTTGGGTTTAGAAAAAATCTCATCTTCTGCTCGTTCAATATCTTCTAATTTCTTAACACCTTGCTTTTCCCAATTTTCAAGCGTTCTGAAAAGCCAACCAGCACCACGCTTCTTATTCATGGCTACTCTATCTAAAGCCTCTTCTACTACGTCATCGGACATACTTTTGCAGAAAGCTATCAGTTTTTTTCTATTGTTTTTATTGTCATACTCTTTTTTACCGTTAAAGGTTTCTAGGAACTTTTCGATAATTCGTGTATGTTCTATTTTATTATCTGGTGCATTCAACTGACTTGCAAATGTAATGTTATTTCCTTCAATTCTTTTTAATATAGTTTAGGTCAATCGAAAAGGGATTAAATGAAAAAAATATACTTCGATATTCTTCTACCTTTCTTCTCAGTGCTGAACTTTAGATTTTTAATTATCTGTCGTCCGTCGTCATATGTTAGATTTTGTAATTCTTCAATAGCACCTTTTAGAATTGATAGTTTATTTTTCTTTGCATAAGGAGTATTAAATTTCATAATCATATTTTCAAACACTTCTGCATCTATAACTATTGAATGCGTGAAAGAACGATACTCAGCAATCCACCGATATAAATTTTGAGCATATTTTTTTAATTGATTATGTAGTTCTCTGCCATATTTCAAATATGTTGTTTGAGACCAATCCTCATTGTTAAACAAGTCGGATATTCTTTTCTTTTTCTGAACAATATTTCCTTCTTCGTCTATGATTTCTTCTTGGAAAACTTTGTCTGAAACATGGACTATCAATTCTTGATTTTCATGAAGGACTGAAAATTCATTGAATAAAGGGTAATCAATGAAACCACCCTTGCCAACTAGTACAGGTTTCTTGTAAGATACACTTTTTAACTTGGACTCAATAACTTCAATGAATAAATCAAAGTCTTTTCCAGTATCAGCATAGTATAGTCCATCTTTTGAACTTTTCGTAACATTATCTGACATATAGGCTATATCAGAATACGAGAAAACTATCCCCTCTGGATTGTATCTATCTCGAATTTCACCTAATATTGCATATACAACATTCGCTTCTTTTTTGTTTAAATCACCAAGGTCAAAGTATTTTGGAAAATCTCTATCGTATTGGATAACTGCTCTATACTTTTTTTGATTTACTTCTTTCAACTTTGTCATTTTTTTAAACTCCGATTTTTTCTGGGTGATAGCATTTTTTTCTAATATTTTATCACATTTTAAAGATAATATGGTGCTATGATAGATATTTTAGAGGTTATATTCTACCTTTTTACAAAAACGAAAACGTTTTACTCGCTATTTCTAGGACTTTACTCGCTATTTTTAGGACTTTCGTCGCACTTTCTAGGACTTTACTCGCTATTTCTAGGACTTTACTCGCTATTTCTAGGACTTTACTCGCTATTTTTAGGACTTTCGTCGCACTTTCTAGGACTTTGCTCGCTATTTCTAGGACTTTCTTTTACATAATCCCTTGTTGCAGTAAGGTTCAACTACACCTCTAACTAAAGTAACTAAGATAATTTAGTAATGGTAGTAACATATAACTATTATTAACTAACAGATATCCAACTTATCCTATCATACTTTGATTTAATTGTGTTTTTTTGTTATCCTAGTAGTATATAAAAAGAGAAATTGAAAATACATTATGAATAAATTAGAAAAAGAATTATCAAGAACTGGAGCATCTTTTATCTCCAGACATTCAATTATATTTAGACTACTTTTTCACTACTAATAAGAGAAACACTTCTAGTTATTACAAATTGCTGGAGCTGAAAAAGTTTCTGGAATTTTACGCTGACAAGCATCTAAATAAATCAATAATTGAAATAACTATGGAGGACTTAGAGCAGACACCATTAGAATTAGTCAATGATTACATCTTATCTTTAAGGCTTCGTGCAAATGGAAAAAAACAAGTATTTAAGATTTTAAATGGTTTCTGGCACTACTACACCGTAGCATCCTTCTCACTTGATAAACAAGCACCTCACTTCTATCGTAACGTGATGAATGAGTGGGACGTAGTTTATGGAGTAGCTTCCCTTTCATCACCTATTAAGCCTAAATCGAGCGATAGCTATGTAGAAAGTTATGATTTACAAAAATGTTAGACTATCTGGAAATGATTGATAATTCTCTTGTGACCTACTTCTCCACCCAAGCTAAAGCAGATAATTGGGAGAGAAATAAAGAGAGGGATTTAGCTATTGTTGCCTTGCTTGCTGGTACTGGAGTAGATATTGAGCAATTAGCACAAACTAGTTACCGAGATATAGACCTACGAAAAAGAACCTTGACAGTTGTTAGCTACAGAGGAGAACACATTCAAAAATCTATCATTAAGGAATTTATCCCCTATATCGCACCATACGTTAAGGAACGTAATAAATGGTATAGTGCTGATGCTACTATCGGTTCACTATTCTTAAACTTCAAGAAAAAGCCTTTATCTTCACAAGGTATAGCTTCAGTGTTACATAGAATATCAACTATCGCTAAGAAACCTTTATCCGCTATCATTCTAAAACAGACACATTCAGTCATTCTATTTGAGATGAATAAAGACCTGTCAGACTTAACTAGGGCAGAGTCACGAAGATTGACAAAGAATATAAGAGAAAGTGAGAAAGAAGATGAATAAAAACAAAAAAACTGGCTGTGGGTTAGGTTGTTTGGGTAACATCCTCATAGGACTTCTGATTATTGCTTTTGGATTTTGGTTCGGAAATAAGGTTGGAGTAAATCCGATTGACATTTTCAAACAAGGCTTATCTTTTGTAAAAGATTCTGGCGCTATCGAGGAATTCAATAGTGAAGCAGATAAGGTTAAGAAAAAGTAGAGGGTGCAATATCCGATAATGAGCATTCAGACGGTTCACAAGATGCTACTAGCACTACTACTGTTACTTATACCCCTCTAGCATTTAATGGCAGCAAACAACTTGAACTAGGGGAGTATGATGAGCTAGGACGTGCGACATACTCTCACATCCAATTAAACATCAAGGACGCACCAAAAGAGGAACGAGAAGATAAAATCACCTACAATCCTGTTGGTTGGCACAACTACAAACTACCTGCTACTATTAACGGCAAGAAATCAGAGAACTGGCTTATGAATCGTGGGCATCTAGTGGGTTATCTATTTTCTGGATTGAACTCAGAGGGTAAAAATCTTGTCCCAATCACACGTTATCTAAATGCTGGCACAATGGACGATAAAAAGATTGATCGCAGCAACTACTACTCTATGATATTCTATGAAATGAACCTCAAAGATTGGTTACGCAAAAACTCAGATAAATACCTTGACTATTATGTTCTCCCTATTTATCAAGGAAACGACCTAATTCCTAGTAAGATTGCTATGTATTGGACATCCTTCGACAAGGATGGAAACCAGCAACCGATTGAGTTAGAATCCCAAGGAAAAACAACCAATGTGGGAAATATATCGTATGTAATACTGGATAACACTTCTCCTAATGCTACAATCAACTATGCAGATGGAACTGCACAAGCTAAATAGAAAATCTCGAAGATGAATGTATAACGCATTCATCTTTTTATTTATCAAATGAATAATAGTTATCCATTATATATCCATTTTTGATTTATTATATAAATCAAATCTATTTATTTAATAGATACAGAATAGATAGCAATTCATCTAATACAACTATTAAGTACGCAGACAGAACTGCTGAAGCTAAATAGAAAAATCTCAAAGATGAATGTTTAACGTGTTCATTTTTTTATCCATTAAATAAATACTATTTATCTACATTATATCTATTTTTATATTCGCTTTATAAATAGTTTTAATCCATTCAGTATAAAAAAAGTGGATAATTTTAATCCATTTTTTTGACAATTAAAAAAATACTTCTGCTATAATATATCTAAATCAATCAAAGATTGGAGATAAAATATGAAGATTATTTCATTTAATATTAAGGCGGGAGGGGTTGGAAAATCTACCCTATGTTTCAATACTGCCTTCTTGCTTGCAGAAAAAGGATATCGCGTCCTAACTCTCGGAACTGATACAAACATGAACATCACAAAACGTTTTGTCGGTTACTATGCTAGAAAGCATGAACTAAGCCAAGAACAACTACTTTCTGAAATCAAACCAGAGAATACAGTTGAAATGCTTTTTAAAGGTTTACCTTTTGCCCCTATCAAAATTACTGAAAATATTGACTTGATAGCAGAAACTACTACACTTTATAGCTTACAGAAGATAGTTGAAGCATCTCTTATCTATTGGTATTGGGATAACGAGAAATATCTTAAAGAAAACTATGATTACATCCTTATTGATACACACAATGATGATGAAATCCCTACAAGAGCAACTTATGCAGTATCCGATATTATTGCAGTTGTTGTTGATGAAACTAATAAAACCTACGACATCATACCAGTCATGCGACAAAACCTTGCTGAAATCAAAAAAGGAAATCGTGATAGGAATGGTAGTTTAGTAAATGCTAAGATTGTATTGCTAGGAAATCGCCTAGACGATAAAAGTTTAGGAATGAGAATGAGGAACGAACTCAATAAACTACGTCGAGAAGAGCCAGACACTTGCGCAGGGTACATTGAAGAACGTATAAGCGTAAAGAAAGCTGAAGAATTGTATTTACCTCTTACTGAATTTAAGAAAAAGGAAAAACTAAATGCAAGTCTGGAACGATTTTACAGAGAAACAGAGCGTACTTTATTAAGGTTAGTTGATATGTAGCATCCATTAAATAAATAACTAATGGATAAAAAGTGTATCACTTATGGATATAAAATGAATGAAACATATCCAGTAAATAAATAAAAGAAAAAGGAGATTATCATGGTAGTAAAAAGACCGGAAGGATTTCAAATAAGAGAAGTTAGCGCCCCAATAAAAACTAAATCATTTGACGAGCTTGATATCAAGGATAAGTTAGTAACAGAACAAGAAACTGCACTTGGTAGAGGGAGAGTTCAAAATGAACCAGAACTCAAACATGTTAGACCGAAAAAAATTCCTGCCTTACACTTGAAACCAGATGAACAAATGTATGAAGATATGATGGCTATTATGGAGTTGTTAGGTATGAAAAACAACAAAACTATGACTATTAGGATGGCACTATCGAATTATCGACAACAATTAGAAAAAGAAAAAGGTAGTCGTTGATTTTTTTAGATAATGGATAAAAATAAATCTAAAAAAAGGGTATTTTATTTATTTATAAAATGGATAACTTTTATCCAAAAAGAAGATAGATATTATCCAATTCAATTATTGGACAGACAGGAGAGAAAGCATGGTTTTTTTGTAGTCCCAAGTGTAGTATTGCTATTTACACTCATTGAGTTTATCAGAAAAAAATTAAAAATCGGTGCATTGGGAGTGGTTATTTTACTCTTTGTAATTGCCCTCGTTTTTTTGAATATATTTTTTTAAAATAAAAAGCACATCCCAAAGGCAAATTTTGCTTTTGGGATTTTGTCTATCATAGCTTGCCTTTTTAGATGGTTAAAGCTTAAAATATAGAGTATAGACAAAAAAATTAAACTTTAGGAGATGATGAAGATAATATGTTACCTTTAAAATTGATACACAAATCGCACCCAAATGCGACTTACGAAACCCAAGATAATAAAAGAGTCCGTGATATTATTATCGCAGATAAAAATGATGACGACAAATTCTGGTTTGACTACAACAAGAAGGATGAGTTTCATTTAGAGTTTATTCCAAAGAATTTAGTTGCAGAAATTAACGAATTAGCAAAACCATCTATATCCGATAAAAGGCCCAAAGATTATCTTGACAATATAGCGCGAGGCAAAGTAATTCCTACCTTGATCGAGAGTGTAATTGAATCCATGCCTACACCTCACGAAACGGACAAGAGTAAAATCGTATTTATTGACTATCTTGTTTAGTTCCTTTAGAATCTATCTTTTCAGAATTGAAAATCTATGTTCCCTCAAATAAAGCTGGTATGACCAGACTTCCACGTACTAATTTAAAAAATATGATTGGACGGTATGTAAGTTGTAAAATCGTCAATCTTAAACGTTGTATCTTACCGCACTCATATGATACCAAAATAATCTGGAATAACTACTACGCTGAAGGGAGCATTGAACGTGCTGAACAATTAGCATGTGCTGATAAAAAATCTACGATTGCAGAAGTTCTTCGAGGAGCTGATATAAAATCTCAGATTGCAGAAAAAGGTAGTATTGTTCGCAATCAAAGAGTTGTTGAACGCTTGAAAGAAGAAAGAGCTAGTTTGTTATCAAGTATTTTTAATGGTGTTATCGCTCAAACAAGTAACCGTGGTATTTATGTGATTTGTACGGAAAAAGAATATCATTATTTCACTGTATATATACCTAGAGGAAGGATTAGCTACTTATACGATTCAATAGTTCCAAGTGCTGCTTCCAAATTTAAGATAGGAGAACAAATTCGTTTCAAGCTAGTAGAAGAACAAACCTATTTAGGGGGTAAAGAGCTTGTAAATCAAATTATTGCTGATTCTAAATGTCTAGAAACACCACCAAAAGAACAAATCCTTAAATTGATTGACGAAAATAAATTGGTTGGTTCTACTCACAAAGCTTACGTGGTAGCTTACGACATTACACGAGGTCATAGAATCGAGTTAGAGGACATCGCAGGAGCAATCGTCAAGTTGAATTCTGATGCACGAATTACACCAGATTTGTAGCTAAAAGAACTCCTATCTTTGTTAAGGTTGGAAGAGCAAGAAGATTACCAGGGCCAAGCGATGATCAGAGATATACTGTTTACTGCTCTTATATCGCAGATGCTAGCTCAAAGGAAAAAGCCGCTAGTGCGTTCGAGTTCTAATTACACCAGAAACGAAACAAAGACTTGTTTCGTTTTTTTGAAAGGAGTATCATGGTACACAATGTTTTTTCTTGGATAATTTTATTTTTCCAAATCGCCCCTTGGATAGTAGTAGTGGGAGGACTGTTAGTTTGGTTTATCAATCGGCAGACTACGAATATCAAGTGGAAATATCTATCGTCTCTTTGGGTAATTATCGCCTTAATTGTTATTTACTTGTTTAGGTTCGTCCCTTTACTAGTTATGTCTTATCTTGAATCAATGAAAGTTAATTCTGGTGACGCATCTGAAATGTTCAAGGGTATGCTTACTGTTATACAATTCTTGATAGTTGCAGTTGTCTGGAAATTTGCTCAAATCCAATCGACTATATTCTACTATCAGCAGATCATAACCGAGAATGAGAAACATAGTAGTGGGCTTCAAAGACGGTTCTTTCTTTTCGGAGGAATTGCTATAACTGTATTGACCATAGGCATCATTGAAATGCTGAAATTTATCATGTAGAGAGGAGATAAACTATTGAAATTCATTCTTAAAAGACTTCCATTCTGGATAAACGGAAAGGCTAGTTTTGACTATGTACTTATAGCTTTAAGATGGTTACTCACGTTCTTTTTTGTAGCAAGTAGTGGACTAGCATTTTTCTCTTTGTTTACCCTTGTCTTTGGTTATACAATATCAGACACTTCTTATATGGCTCTATTTTTCATTCTGCTGGCTTTTACAAGCGTTCAGCTATATCTGGGTATCTGGCATACTAGGATAACGAGCAGGCAGGTGTATGAGCCTCTAAAGCGTCCTAACAAGGTCAAGAGAGTTAAACGTGTTGAGTTAATGACTAAAGGATTACTTGCTTCGTTTGGAGGGGGAATAATCGCACAGCTAAGTTTAATCATTTTGACAATTAGCAACTATGTTTTAAAGACTTTATCAGCTACATACCACTCAGCATTACTCTTCAGCTCACATAATGAAACATTCTTAGGTTATAACAACCAAGAGAGTTTGTTGGCTTCACCAATACCATTCTTATCACCAGAATTGTATAATGCAATCTTAGTGATTTCACCTATTTATCCTAGTTATTCTATATGCAAACTCTTATATTTTTGATATTCGGAAGTATCACAAATTGGTTGAACAATGGATTGGTAGACGGTATTATAAAGATGCTTGTATTGAACATTTAATCTTTGATACAGAGGCTAAAGGAATATTCTCATTGACTATCGGTATTGATTCTGAAACTCAGTCACCAGTCATTATGGAGCCGAATACTCTAGCATTAAATACTGCCTTTTTTGGATTGATTGGTACAGGTAAGTCATCATCACTTGCCAAGCCTATTGTTATCTCAGTATCGAAAAATTTTGTTGTCTATCTACGTGAGTTTTCTAGGTACGTTAAAAGGGGTAAGAAACGAGTAAAAAGATTACCGCTTTCTGATGAGTCAAAGAAAATCAGAGAGAAAGAAATGATAGAGGAGTGGTTTTCTAAAGGACTAGGAAAAGACCTTGTAAGTGGATTTTATCTAAACGAACCAACAGGGGACTTAGTGAAAGATAGTCGCTTCATTTTAGAAAAGGTAGGAATACCTAAAAAGGCTATATGGGATATTGATCCGTTAAATCCTTATACGGATGCAATCAATATCTTTGACGCAGATATAGAAATGGCATCATCACTTGCTGCTGACCTCTTTAGAGATTTCTCAGAGGGAAATAACAGTAGTGGTAATAGTTTCTTTCTTAACTCAGAAGAAGCACATACTAAGAGCCTTGTAACGCTTCTGATAGCTTCAGCTAAAGTACCAGATTTAGATATCAATAAGCACCTTAACGGAGGCGCACCGACCTTCTCAGAGTTCTATCAACTACTTACAGATAATAACTTCATATTCTCACGTGTCAACATTCTACGAGTAATCTATCAGAAAGAATTGAGAGATTACAATAACTGGAAAGCTGACTATGAAACAAGGTACGAAAAAGCCTTTGAGGAATGGGTAAATGCTGGAAGAGATAAAGAACTTTTTAGAGGGAATCAACCACTCGAATTATGGAATGAGGGGCGTGAGTTAGAGGATAAGTTCTCAGAGATTAGCAACCTAAAAAGTGCTATTGATTATTTCACTAAAAATTATTCTATCGATCACAGAACCAACAAGCGGACTTTTGATTTTGATGCGAATATCCAAGGTCTTATAGCAACTATCCGTAGGCTTGCAATGGACAAACGTGTCAGACGTGTATTCTTTTCTCAATCCACTAAAAATATTGACGTATTATTAAAATATGGAGGCGTGTTATTAGTTAATTCTGCATCTGCAGAATTGGGAGAAAACAACAGTAAAATGGTTGCCCAAGTTGCTGAAATCATCATGCAAAATTCTGCTTTTAGACGACTACCAAATAAGTATTCTTTATTCCCATTTATCGAGGACGAAAAGAATTCATTCCTAATGTCAAGGGATAGTGGATTTATTGATAAAAACCGTAAAGTTAGAACACCAGTCATTCACTTTTATCAGAACTACGAGCAAGCAGTTGCGACCGTAGGAGCAGAGAAAGCAAACGCACTTTTCCAATCTTACCGTAACGCATTTATGTTCCAACAACAAAGCCCAGAAACAGTAAAATACTTAAACAATCGAGCAGGTAAAAAATGGTCATTGACTTCTAGCTTCCGTGGAACAGAAGGACGATTTTTAGCTTCCAATGATGACAATAAAGAGCAGTTGACTGAAACACTCGAAGAAGTTGACCAGATCACAGAAGCTGATGTTAGCAAGCTAGAAGAAATGGAATTTTTGGGTATCATGGTAATTGAAAACGAGGTAAGCGAACCAATGAAAGTTACCTCAGTACCAAGTTTCAAAATGCCTATTTTCACAGATAAAAATTACCAACCAGACTTTGATATTTCCAAGAAGATAGACAAGGAAACATTTGATATCTGGCAGAAGTGTGTTGATGATTTTTACATCGAGAATATCAAAAATTCATCCTACTATGAAGATGATTTTACACCAGAAGAGTGGCAAACCTTGTTGAATGTTATCAATCCTATCAATCTATCTTTATCATCCTTTGACAGCGAAGATGAAGAAGGAAATGCCTTTGCAGAGGGAGAGGAAAGAAACAACCGAACTAAAGAAAATATTGGAAAAAGAGATGATAGAAAAGGGACAACTACAGACTTAAATAAGGCTTCAAAATCAGAAACTTTAGACGGAGAAGAAGTACAAATAAGCAAACATAAGGAAAAGCCGAAAGAAGTCGCTCCAGAGGTTAAGAAAGAGCAACCAAAAGAGGAAATCAATCCAGTTGATATAATACAAGAAATTGCTAAAACTATCCGTCCAGAGAAACAAGGAACAGTTACTCAAAATGTTCAATCTTATACCGAATTAACAGAAGTTATTGACGAAAAAGAAGATATGTTTTAAAACAAAAAAGCTAGTGATCCAACACTAGCTTTTATTTTATCCTTGATGATTTTGTTGATGATTTTGTTCTTGCGATTTTTGGTTTTTAATCGCTTGTTTTTTATTCTGAACATCCCTTGAAATGTTCTTTAGAATATCTTCAACAGTTAAATCTTTATTGTCTAAATTGACAAGTTGCGCATAGGCTTTACCAATTTTCAAAAGTACACTTTCTTCATACTTTTTACGTTCTTGTTTAGCCTTTTCAATTTGTTTTTGTAGTTTCTCGATATCACTATCAAAAGTATCTAAAGACTTAGTTTTTACCGCCATAATTTTTTTCTCCTTTCTTTATGACTATTCCATTGTATCATAGTTTTTTTAAAAAGAGAAGTTATGATATAATCTTAGAAAAAGTACCAAAATTTTTAGGAAACATTGAATAGCTACATGATGGCATCTAAACCCTTGATATGACTGCTTGTATCCAGTTTTTCAAGTTCCCAGATAAACGTGTTTTTTAAAAAAGGAAACATTAACTAGCTATATAAGGGCATCTAAACCCTTGATATGACTGCTTGTATCTAGTTTTTCAAGTTCCCAGATAAACGTGTTTTAAAAATCGGAAACATTGACTGTCTATATAAGGGCATCTAAACCCTTGATATAACTGCCTGTATCCAGTTTTTCAAGAAAGGGGACTTATGTGGTGAATTTTGGTTCTTTTTAATAAAAGTATTGATGAAAGGATAAAATAAGTGGTTAAAAGTATGTATAGTGGAGGTAGCAGGGAAAGGAAAATTGACACCATTCCTAAAAACGCAATAGCTTATTATCTACCACACCCAAACGGAAAGAAGAGAGTATTTTTTACCAAAGACACACTCTTACTTATGTATCATCTAGTCCGTCTGAAGTTCTTTTCAAGAGAAATGATTTTAGACCAGTATTATATCATCACTGGCAAGAAGTTACGTAACGAGGACTTATATTCTCTAATCGGTAATAGCAGAATGCCTATCTGTCATTTTAACTCTAGCTATAAAGTTGGTAGGACTAAATTTATGTATGTTCCTAAAGTATTTGCGACATGGTTATTGGATATTATCCAAGAGATACCATATCTTGCTGAACTGACAGAGGTAACAGAGTTTAGAGGTTCACATTATAGCCTCATGACAAATAAAATGAGTGGAGGGACTTATGGTATCAAGAGTATCAATACTCACGATTTAAACACTCGTAAGCTGGCACTAAAAATTGGTAGACGAATAGTAGAACAGTCCACGGATTTATCACCTAGAGAATTGAACATTACTTGTTTCTTTCCTACCAATCCAAAACTCATATCACTTGTACCAGATGCAGTAATATTTGTAAATGGCCAGAGGTATTTTATCGAGTACGATAGGAACACAGAGCAACACTATAAATTGCTCGGAAAGATATTGGGATATTTTGAAGAGAAGTATTATCGAGGAGATACAATCTTCTTTGTCTTTGATAATATTTCAGAGCCAAAAGATAATCGTCTACATGTGCGCATTATGAATTTCATTAACAATTTATATACCGTACCTTTTGGTGATAGCGGCTTATCATACTATGAGAAAGCACAAGGGAATAACGTGACTTTATTTGCACTCCCAGAGGTCAATGCTATTTCTCAAATTTCAGAGTCTATCATGCACGATATAGTATTGGACGATAGCAAAGAAAACGAAAGACTTTTAGACAAGTGTAGAACTGATTATATCTTGCCTTATGATGTAGTATCAGCTGAATTAGTGGAAGATCCTGATAGTCCTTTCTCTTTAATCTTGACTTACATAGATGATTATTTTGATAAAGAAAAAATGCCGCTCATAAAACTGAACTATGGTGATGTTAGCAATCCTGACTATTTTGAAAAACTCTACGAGAGATACAAAGATGAGTATGCTATGGTTGGGTTAGTATTCTCTTCTGAAGTCACGAAACAATACTACACAATTCCTCACAGTGAATTTCTTATGTCACTTTATATCAGATAAAAATTTCCACTTTTCCATTTTTTTGCTTTTTTAAAAAATATCAGTTACAATGTAGATATAAACCAATGAGAAAGAGAGAATAATTATGGTATATGTTCATAGATTTTTAGGACAATGGCTTGATAAAAACATGACAACTAATAAAGCTGAAACTTTGAAAAAGGGTTTGGCTTTAGGAAGTGGAATTGACGATTATCTAAAACAGATAGAAGTCCGAAGAAGGTTTACGTTGGCAGTGGAGCAAGAGAACTATTTTTACACTGTTCCTAAAGAGGTGTCTATCGGAGATGTTAGAGCAGATAGGTACTATCGTCTGGAAATGAAAGACTACGAAAGTGTAGCAGCGAATACCGTCTTTTACGGTAATGGAACATCTATTTTAGTTAAAGCCTTTTTCGAGGAAAAAGGAGAAGTAGCATGTCTTTATGAATATGAAACTCTTGACCTTCTTATAGAGGATTTAAGAGAGGAAGTGGCTATCACATTTAGTTGCATTTATAAACCTTGCTACGTTCTTGCAAGTGACTTTGAAGAGTTCAAACCTATACTTGATCTAGGTAAACTTTATTGTCAATATGCCCACGCGCCTAGATATCGCAAACCAATAGCAGAAGTAGATATTTAAGAAAGAAAAAGGAGAACCAACTATGCCTATATATCAATCAGAAGAGTTGTTAAAAGTATATGCACGTCACGGAGAAGAGCAAGAAAACGTAAACTACTTATCTATGCGCTTCCAAGATATTCTGGAACTACCATATAAGGAAAACAAGAAAGCAATCGACATCACTTGCCCTTTAGGAGATAAGGATGTTATTGTTTCAATCTTGATTAAAAAGGAATTAAACGAAAAAGGGGAATTAGAACCTAGTTCTAAAGATGCAACTCTTATGAATTTAATCGAATACTTATCGGAGTATCGTGCGCGTGAAATCGACGTAACTGTCCCTCGATTAAACGGAGAGGTAGTAGTAGCAACTATTAAAATCAGCGTTAAAGAAAAGACAGTCGCTCAATAAAAAAAGAAAAGCAGTGAATCGAGATCACTGCTCTTTTTTTTATTTAAAAAATCGTGTTCTGTTGTTCCAATCGACTCAGCAATGCTTGTAAGCTCATTTTCTCTGTTCGATAGCCTTTTAGACTTTCAATACCCTCGTTGTATTCTTTCAACATTGCTTGATAGTCCTCTTCGTCGTCCATAGCATTAAAGCCAATAATCTCATCCCTACTAGGACGGTCAGCATCTACATAGTCCACGATAAACTCACAACTATCATTATAGAATGATTGGTATTTAGCAAAGACCATGAAATCATCACCAAATAAGTCTATATCAGCCATACATTCCTCGATTAGTTCCTCTCTATCGTAGGAAACTTTCATATCTGGAATATCCCAATTTTCTTTTTTTGCTAATGTCTGAAAAGCAACCCAAATATCATCTAACGTTTTGTCTTTTGGTAGAATACCGTAGCAGATATAGTCAGTGATTGCTACACAGAGATTTTCAGGGGTGTCAAGGTCATAAGACACTTCATGTTCCGGGTAACTTTCCTGCAACTTGTCCGTGTACCTTTTGGAAATCTCTTCTTGAATCGCGCGTGCTTTTTTCAGATTGTCGATAAACTGTTCTTTTGTCAGCATCTAGTTACCTTCACTTTCCATTCTTGTCAATCCATGCTTGCACCTTTTCAAGTGTTTCAACTGTAAAATTTTTAAAAGAGCGTTCCTTATTTCTTAATCTCGTGATCGTGGTTTGAGGTACACCAGTATCCTTTGCTAAACGATAAGCAGAAACAGTCTTATCCATTAAGACTGCCTCTACCTTAGTAGTATCTATTTTCAAATCATTCCTCCTTGTTTTCTAGTAGTTCTAGATTTTCGTAGATGTTGCCTGCAACAGAGTAGCATTGAATGAAATCAATTAAAGGCCCAGAGATACCATGTGGATTATTTTCTTGGCAGTAATACATACCATCTTTGCTAATGACAGATACATACACCCACCCATCTTCTAGCTCAGAACCTTCGTCTGTTAAAATATCCCCCTCAAAGATTTCTTGACCGTCCTTGTCTTTCAATCCTGTTGCCTGCATGAGTTCCATGTGCATTGTACTCTTCATAAATACGGGGTAACTATAACCAACAAAATTTTGATTGTAATCCAGCAATGTCACATCTCTCATAACCTTGTCAAATTTATCCCACGCGCGAAACTTAGGCATCTTAGTCATCATATTTCCATTCCCCCTTAATCTTCTTCATTCATAATTTCATTGAACTGTTCTTCGTCAATAAGACCTCGCTCAATCATTGTCTGAACTGTCAGTTCAATCTTAATCAGTCTGTTTAGTTCGTTGTTTGGTAATGTTGCCATAACTACATCTTTCATGTTATTTTCTCCTTTAGTCAGCTTCAGTTATTTCTTTAAGACAATCGTCCAGGCGCTCTAGTTTTTCAAGACTAAGTTCAGAAATCATTCTAGGAGTAAGAGTGTTTGAGATATTTATTGCTAGAGTTTGTCTTTTTCTTTCTGCTAGGTATTCTTCTTTACTTTCTGGTGTTAGTTCTTTCAACCAGAGAGAGTTTGAACCACCGTAGTTTGAACCGTTTGGAGAAAATTGAACTCCGTCTACATTTATTTTTCCTGTTGGTGTTATTTTTTGAACTTTAGTAATAGTTGTGTACGAACCCCATACACCGCTACCTTGAACGAGAAATACCTCGTCACCGACTTTTAATTCTTTCAGCCAACCAGTTCTCTTGTCTTTTTCCATGTTATCACCTTTTATCCTTTTGCTAATTCTTTTAGTTCTGGGTTTGCATACACATTCCCAATCACTGTTACCTTGTAATCTTCCACCAGTTCCTTGACTGTCAAAATGACAAGGAAATTCTTATCGACTTGATTTCTTGTATCTTTTCGATAAATGATACAAGGAAACAAGAACAATCATAGTCAACCTCAGCATAGGTATCATTGATTTTAAGAATATCCCCCTCAAAAATCTCGACACCGTTCTGGTCTTTGCATCCAGTCGCGCGTGATAGGATAACCTTGTCAGCAGCAACTTTCTTTTCTGGCCAACCTTTAGCGTTACTTAACCAGACCTCGCCATTGTTGATCCACGCTTCGTGTGGCTGGTACATGATTTCTGCACCAGTCACCCACGCTCTATACTTTGGAATTTCCATGATGTTCCCCTTTTAAATTTAATTTTTAGTATTAAATCCGTACTCACGGTCTGTTGCATTGTACTCAGCTATGTACTTACTTTCTAACTCCAGCAAATCCTTTCCTGAACCTTCTTTCAGTACATCTATAACTTCATACGTCCAATCTGTTATGTCGCTATCTTTCATTACTTCATGGAAGTAGCTATCAGATTGCGCTTTGAAATGTTGAAACCAGCGAAAGATTGGATGATTGACAGTCTTTCCTATGTAGACTCGACCTGTTTCTTTTTGGGTTATCTTATAGATAAACCCAACTAGCTTGCCTTCACAATAAGTCTTTGTATCTTCAGCAAGTTTGTCAGCGTAATACTGATCGCTATGTTCTTGACAACAGAAGTAGAGATTGCTATGACCGTTGTTTTTTAAATCAATTCTAGTAACTGGATTTAAACCACATTGTTTGCATGGAACTGGTTCAGTCCAATAAGCCTCCCAGTGTTTGTTCAGTTCATAGACATTGACATAAAACAACTCGCCCTCAACAGAACGCTGAGGGACTTTCTCAGAAAAGTATTCTGGGTAGTCCTTTTTAATCTGGGCCAATACGTCTTTCTTCGTGTCTAAATCATAGTACAATTTACGTTCTGCTTGTTCAGAGAAGAATGTATCCTTATTGTACTTCCTATGATTTATCCTTACAAACCAATTTGCCATATATCCTCCTTAATCATTTTTTCTTCCTTTCTCTATATAAGTATTATATCAAATATATGCCATAAGGCAACTATTTTTGGATGGTTTTTATCTCAATTATTTTTATCTTTTTTTACGCTTGCTATGTAGGTAAAGGTGTGATATACTAAGGTGGTAAAAATATTTTACATTTTAGAGACAATCGCTATGGTTAGTCTGTCTGGGCAGGTGTCTGGACGAATTTTCTTGTAACTGCATAGCCTTTAGATAGATGATAGTATTTATTTAAAGCAGCTTACTTGTTTTCAACTAAAACTTGTTTAAATACAGAGTCATTCCGTGCGTGATGTTTTAGTGTAGTGTGTAGCATGTGTTGTTATTTTAGATATTGAAAGAAATGATTTACAAGAGCAGATAATGAAGATACACGTATTCTCATAAAGGGTAGGTGTATTAAATTGTAGGCTCTTTTTTTCGTGTTTAAAATACAGCAAAGAAGGTAGGGGTAGGAAGAGTAGTTGTCCGTGTGGATGGGTGCTAGTCCTATGTTAGCTCTAGGTAATATTGAATGGGCAGGTGCTAAGGATATATTATCTCATGGAAGAAAAATAGAAGCCCAGTTGGGTAGGAGGAAAACATATGTATAATAAATTTAGAACATCACGCGCTTATGCGAGCGCTCGTAAACAACAGAAAACTGCTCAAAGAAAAGTCTTCTGGGATAGTTTTGGGGAAATCACTCCAAGTGAGTGGGCAAGTGCCAAACTATCTATGGATAAGCTATCTTCTGAAGATCCTGATTTTAAAATTGGGGTTTCAAATGATAGTATCAAGGGTAGAGCAAACCTTCCTAGATTGGATTACAAGCTAGGTTGGTTGCCAAACGGACATCGTTACCGTTTGGATGCTAAAAAGAAACCAGTATCCAAGATTGTGCCTTTCCAACCACGGAAAGACGATGACGATCTTCTGAGCGCAGAAGAGTTCGAGCAGTTGCTAGCGACACTTTAAAAAAGTGTCCTGTTGTTAGTTTATTTATTTAGAAGCCTAAAGATAGGCAAGGAGGAAAATTTATGTATAACAAAGTTATTCTTATCGGACGTACTACGTCTGACGTTGATTTACGCTACACGCAAGATCAGAAAGCAGTGGCACAAGTTTCACTCGCTGTTAATCGCCCTTACAAGAACCCTAATGGTGAACGAGAGGCAGATTTTATCCGTCTTGTAATCTGGGGAGAGCAAGCTGAACGCTTCGCTAACTGGATTAAAAAAGGATATCTTGTGTCAGTTGATGGTACTCTACGTACTCGTAGTTACGACGACCAGCAAGGTAGACGCGTCTACGTTACTGAGGTTATTGTCAACTCGTTTAATAATTTGATGAAGCGTGATGACAACCAAGGTCAAGCAAACAATGGTTTTGATTCATTCGGAGGGGGAGCGCCTTTCCTAGATGAAGATTTACCATTCTAAAATAAATAACTTAGTACATAACACTAAAGGAAAGATAGATAAAGAGATAGGACACTAACCCTGTCTCTTTATTTATCAGTGGAGGAAAGAAAATGAGAGATAATAGAGATAATCTAGTAAAAAAATCGAATCAAAGATTTCTGAAATCAAAAAAAGATAGCACCAGAAATTTATCAGAGAGTCAACTCGAATTACTTGTCAACACTAATGCATCAACACGCGCATTGGAGGACTTCCTTGAGGATGTTACTTTCGTAGTCAAGTACCAATAATGGAGGTAGTTTTATGGAAATGGAACTACCAACATTAACGGAGGAAACCTACTATGATGATGTATTCTATATGTCTAATAGTAGGTTCAAGGAGTACATGGCTTGTCCGTTAAGGCAACAAGCTATTGACCTTGGTTTCTGGAAAGGGAAAAAGTCTACGGATGCACTTTTGTTGGGAAACTATGTTCACTCTTACTTTGAGAGTGAAGAAGCTCATGCCAGGTTCTTAGAAGAAAATGGCTCAGAGTTGGTTTCTACCAGAGGAGCAACCAAAGGACAGTTGAAAACTTCCTTTAGGATAGCTGACACTATGATTAAAACCTTAGAGAAAGATGAATTGTTTAATGCTATTTATCATGGATCAGAGGACGATGTTGTAGTTAAAGAAGCTATTCTTACAGGTATGTTGGCAGGTATCCCTTTCAAAGCAAAGGTTGACAGTCTGAATATTTCCAAAGGATATTTTGTCGATTTAAAGACAATGGAATCCATTCGGAAAGAAACGTACTCACCTACTCTTAAAACGTACACAAAGCAAGCTATCTACAACATTGTAGAATATAGCTATCATATGCAGATGTACGTGTATAAGCAGTTGCTGGAACAACAATACGGATATGAGTTTACACCGTATATTGTGGCAGTCAGTAAAGAGGGAGTACCAGACAAGGAAATCCTTGCTATGACCGAAGATATTCTTGAAGTGGGCAGAGAACAATTCGAGGCACATTCTGAAATCATTCGTGATGTGTTTTTGAACTATGCTACGCCAAAAGGTTGTGGGCATTGTGATTTTTGCTTAACTCACAAGAAATTGGAAAGAGCTATCACGCTCGACGAATTGCTAGAAAATTAAAATTGAAACCTATCCAGTCAGAAGGATAGGCAGGAGGAAAAAGATTATGAACAATACTAATACAAACACAAACTTTGAAAACACTGATTTACTTCAACGTCTTATCGACGCTGAAGTGGCTCTTCGGGTGAAAAATCAACTTGAAGATATCAATAAACCTATTGATAATTCGGAGTTATTTGAGGCTCTAGCACGCGCGCAAGCGAACTTTGAACAAGTTAAGAAAAGTGGTAAAGCTAATATTCCTACCAAATCTGGTGGAAATTATAGCTACAACTTTGCTAAACTTAGCGATGTGTTAGCTGCAACAGTACCAGCATTGAATGCTGAGGGTATCTTCTTTAGTCAGAAGCCTAACTACTCTTTGAGTAGTAACGCTCCTATGGTAACTATTGTAAGTACACTCAGTCACAAGTCTGGTGCTTCAATCTCTTATGAAAGTATTCCATTATTCTATAACATGAATGATGCGAAACAGGCAGGGTCAGTAATGACTTACTTACGTCGTTATGGCGCGTGCCAAATACTAGGGATTGAAGGAGATGACGATGATGACGCTCATGTAGCAACGATGAATAACTCATCTAACTACAGTAACTACAAGAGCAATCAACAAACACGTCAGCAAGCACCTGCAGCTAAACAGCAATTCGCTACTAAACAAGGGACTAAGCCAGTTGTATCTACACCTAAATCGGTAGAGCAACAACCAAAGCCAGAGCCAATTATGTCAGTTGAACCAGTTGTAGAACAAACTGCTGAAACAAAACCAGTAGAGCAAGTGGAAACACAGACACCTACTGTACAATCAACGCATCAAACTTGTCCTCCTTCACCAGAAGGACGAGTACAAGCAGAGGAATCTGTGACTGAATCAAAGGAAACAGAAATAGTTACTATCCCACAAGCTCCTAAACGTGACATGAGCGCAGTCTTTCAGAGTGGTTTAGAGAGTGCCAAATACTTTGGTGCTACTGAAGAACAACTCGCAGAATGGCAAGCAATGACTCACGAAGAAGCTATCCGTGAAATGAGTACATTCGTTCGCGATAAAGCAAGTGGTAAGTAATTAAATTAGTATATGGAAAGAAAGACTATGCAAGTAAATTCACGCGCATAGTCTTTTGGTTTTATAAAGAGAGAAACCTATCAGTAAGAGATAGGCAGGAGGAAGAAAAATGAAAGAAACAGAATACACAAAAAATATTCAAGCAGTAGATAGCATGAGTGATACAGAATTGCTTATCACTATGCTAAATGCAGTAACACACGGACGTTTAACAGAAACACATGATCTTGCCAGAGAAATTGTCGAGGATAAAACCTTCTTTTCTCGTATAGATACTGTTTCTGTACCAGAGTTTATGGAACTTGGTCTTGAAGAACAAGAGGCAGTAGCACTTGTTTCAATGGCTGAAGTCCTAAAACGCTCATTGGTTAAGAAGTCAGAGCTAGAATCAGTTTTCAGTAGCCAATATTTAGGCAAAAAACTGATTGACCAGATTGGCCACAAGGAGCAAGAGCATCTTATGGCAATTTATCTGAACAATCAAAATCAAATTGTAGATGAACGTGTTATTTCCATTGGCACTAAGAATCGCTCAATCGCATCACCGTCAGATATTCTACGGTATGCAGTGAGATGTAATGCGACCTCTATCGTTGTGGCGCATAACCATCCGTCTGGTTCTGTTGAACCAAGTGGAAACGATAGAGATTTCACTAGAGCTCTAATGGATTGTTGCAAACTGTTTGACATTGTCCTTCTCGACCATGTTGTAGTAGGTAGAGATAATTACTACTCATTTAGAGAGAAAGACTATCTGTTTGATTAAAGGAAGTCCGTAAATACGGATATGGAGGAAATTAAAATGGATTATATTCAATTACAAACTTTGTACTATCATTCAATGGTACAGACAATGACAATGTTGTTTTTGGGACTTATAATGTTTTGCGTGATCCGCATGGCATTTCAAAATAAAAAAGTATTTAGGTTGTTATCTATCGCAGTCTTAATCATCCCTTTTTCTATTATGGTGATTTCAATGTCTATCTTAGACTATGTACGCAATTAAGGAGGAAATGATATGGCTATGACAGATTTAGAAAAAGCTAAGTGGCTTAAAAAGAACTATCGAGAGTATGCCCTCGAATGGTATCTTTCAGACCACGCGCGTCTGAATGCTATCTTCCAAAAAGAATATGACAAATATCTTTCTAGCCTTAATAACCAAATTCTTGAGGAGCAGCAATCTCAAATCGATCAGATTAAGGAGAGGATGCTCTCAGTATATAAAGAGGTTTACGGTTCTGACTATCTTGTAGATACGTTAATTGACCGTAGAGGCACTTTTGAAAGAGTACAGAAAATCAGAGAACTTTGGTCACCTGTACTGGCTCATTAAGAGGAGGAAGAAATGGAACGGAAACAACAGATAGACCTTGTCTATCGTTTATGTCAGAGAAAAAACTTATCTTATTATCACCTAGAAGATAACTATAACGGAACTGGAATGGTGCTGTTTACTGCATATAACGCAGAAAGCACTCCCATCATCCGTTACAGCTTCTATCCTAGCGAGGTTAGTGACGTTACTAATTTCCTAGACAACTTGTTGATTGAACGAGCTGAAGAAAAGAGAAAGTTTTTATCTTTTAAGGTAAAGAAGTAGTTGATAAAACAGAAACCTATCGTAAGGATAGGCAGGAGGAAGTGATATGTTACATTGTACTTACTATGGCGATGAACGCTCACACAGAGCGTCTAAACGGCGATATAAAAAACTACTTGAAGCAGGATATAGTGTTGTCCTGCATCAAGTGGATGATGATGATTTTGATAACTTTGAAAGGCTCAAAATAAACCCATTCGCTCATACAGAGGAGGATTGGGAATTCATCATCTATGATGATGTTTCTGGTAAATTCTTTATTAACGGTATGGATGACCTCTATGCTAAAGATATGCCAGATTATTTCCGACCAAGAACGGAACGTCGTCTCGCTTTGGAGGTTGCGCTGGAGCGCGCCTACTCGTTTGGGATGTAATAATGTTAGATGGAAAGAAAGACTATGCGCGTGATGATATAACACTTGCATAGTCTTTTGGTTTTAGAAAGTCTGCATCAGCAGATATGGAGGAAGTTAAAATGGATAAATACTACAAAAACAGCAAAGGTTTCACAATTCATATTTCATATAACACAGATTTAGATGAACACTTAAATCCAATGAATTGGGATACGGAATTCAACTATTATACGTGGCAAAGACGTTACAACAGTTTACAAGAACACTCTTACAGAGAGGTAGATGATTGGTTTGACGCTCAGACAAGCGAAGGCACATTCTACCGTTTGAGAGAGAAGTGCCAAGCAGAGGGGAAAAGCCTTTTGCGATTTCTTGACGTACTTTGTGACGCATTGGATAAAGTCGGCATTGTCGCTTTTCCTGTTCTTTGTTATGAACATAGTGGAATTTCTTATTATATCGGCAATTCTATCGACCGTTGGGACGGTAGTTTTGTTGGGTTTGCGTGGCAGTACAAGAAAAAACTTTGTCAATCATATCGTCGTAAACGGATAACAAAATCAGTCCGTGAAATGCTCGAAAAAAATGCAAAGGGAACTCTTGAAACTTACACACAATACTGCAACGGTGAAGTTTATGACTATGTGTTGTATGACTGCAACGGTATAGAAATTGATAGTTGTTGTGGATTTTATGCTAATACTGACGAAGAATTACTAAGTTTGATACTGGAATATATCCCGTCAGATATTGCTGATATTGATTTTGTAAAAGTAACCAAAGAATTGCAGAAAGCAGTAGCATAGCTACTGTATGGAGGAAGAAAGAATGTTTGAAGAAAAATACTACAAAAATAATAACACTGGCCACATGATCCAAGTTTACGCAGAGTCTGATATAGATGTAACTTCCAACCCAATGAGTTTGGATACTGCGTTTAACTTTAACATTTTGCATAGTGGGTACGAAAGCATGCAAGAACACTCTTACAAAGGAGTAGATGATTGGTTTGATGCTCAGACGAGCGAAGGCGCATACTACTTGTTGAAAGAGAAAGCAAGTTCAGAAGGGCAATCTCTTAAAGAATTTGTCAATATTCTTTGTACCACTTTGGATAAAGTAGGGATTATCGCTTTTCCTATCCGAGTATATGAACAAACCGACAAAATCACTTATTATTTAGGTGAGTGGTTTGACAGTAGACCAGGTAGTTTAGTTGGGTTTGCATGGCAGACTAAAGAGGAAATTTACAAAGAATATGGTTGTGAACGGATTACAGATGAACTCCGTCAGACACTTACTTCTAATGTGAAGCAGACTCTTAAAGACCACTCTAACTATTGTAACGGTTACGTTTACGGTTATAACCTTTTTGACCTTAATGGAGTGGAAATCGACGGAGGCAGTGGTTTTATCGCTGATAATGAAGAAGAATTACTAGAGTATATTATCAAGTATCTTCCATCAGATATTACCGATAATAATTTTGTAGAAATGTCAACTGAAGAAATGGAGAAAGCAGCAGCATAAGCTACTGTACGGAGGAAAAAACAATGGAATTTAACAAATTAGCAGAACTATTGGCACAAAAAGGCGTAAAATTTGTTTGTCAAGATAGTCGAATCAATGATTGGACTGTTTGGACACCAGATAACGATTTTACAAACTACATTTATCTGGAAAAAGACCATAGACGAATTTACTTAGACATCGTTACACGTTGTCAAACATGGCGTCGTAAAGGGGTATCTCTTACTGAACTATGTAAAATTCGTTCATTATTAGAGAGTATCAGAGCAGACAAGGAGGCAATTCCTTTTGTGGAATTGTTTCGTCACCTCATTTCTGAGAACGGGGACTGGTCTGACTATGTTAAGGCAGTGATCCAAATTGAGAATGAGCAAGCATCACCAGAAGCTATTGAGAGAGCTTATGACTTTTTCGTAGAAACTGATGATTGTACTCTCATTAGTCCAATGATTGATGAAGTAGTTTCAAATGCTGAAGTAGTTGCGGTAGCATAAGCTATTGTATGGAGGAAAAATAATGGATAAGGTATATTTGCTATATGATTGTGACGAATGGAGAAGTCACAATTCAATCGAAGCTGGCAGTCCGATAATTACTGCTTTTTCGGAAGAAGCCTTTGCAAGAATGCTCTTGCAGGATTTAGAATTAGCTAGTACATTGTCTGAAAATAATCAACGATTGTATGATGAAATTGAAGAGGCTGATGATAAATATTCTGATGAAAATTTAGAAAAAGTCTTTGAATTTTATAATCAACAAAGAATTGATTATCGCATAGTTTACTCGTTTGAAGGAACATACCAACCATAAAAGATTAAAAAGCTATCATAATGATAGTACGGAGGAAGTAAAAAATGGTAAATTTATTAAAAGGAAGAAAGAATCTTGAGAAAGCACCAGCTTTACCAAGATTTACAACACAAGACGACGCACGCAGTAAGTTCAAGAAACTCGTGCGATACTATAACAAAGTTCTGGATATCAGTACAGTTGACTTATCAAATGTTTTTGAAGGTTTGACAGTAAGCTATAGTTGCTATCGGAATAAGCCAGAAGATTATTCTGGTTATAAATGTTACGACCTTAAAGATAGTGGTGTTTCAGAAAGTGTTTATGAGAGTGTGACGAGCATTCTAATACATAGAGCGAAAATTGAACGTGATGATTTTAAAAACACTAAAGTTCTTATTGCTGAAGGGCAAAAGCAAGTGTTTGCAATCGTCCCTCGATTAGCTTTTTCTAAAGAATCTGGTTTTTACTCTCTCAAAAGTGGCACGGATGAACATTACTTTATAGGCTTTAACTCATTAGGTTATATCTTGCTTAAAAGCAAGATCGCTGAACTGAAAAGGGAAAAAGGCTACGACTTTAAGGGCGCAGTTAACCATATTGCCTTTGTGGAGCATAATTTTGTTTTGAACCAGAAATATTCAAGACAAAGTAGTGCCACAATCGCTACTATCCAGACAGATAAAAAAATACCAAGATAGCCAGTTGAATAAGAGTACAATCTTTAACCAACTAGGCTTTCGTAAGGTAGAGGTTGATACGCAGAAGTACGAGGGTAAAGAGTTTGACTACAATCTTTTCAGAAAAGTCGAAGAGGACTTTGAAGAAATCTGCAACAAACTGCCTCACGCTTCTGCTCAACCAGAATTGAAGTTTAGAAAGTTAGGAAAACATAAGGCTACTGGTCTATATGCACCATTCCTTAACATTCTTGCAGTGGACGTGCGTAACACTGAAAGTTTTATCCATGAATATGGTCATTACTTAGACTACAAGCATGGAGATAAAGCAAGCGAAAGCTACTCGCTAGAGGATAATTTCGAACATATTATTACTGCTTATAGCAATAATTTCAAGATTATCTCTAAGAAAATGGAAGATGTTTTACTTACTCGCTTGATAAAAGCTAGTAAAGAATCAGCTTCAGGTATTAGTGTTGCTTCGCTAGAAGAGAAGCGTTTGTCAGCAGAGTTGGAACTCTTGAAGAACTCTAACAAGATGTTTGACTACTTCACTACGCCGACAGAAATCTTTGCGAGAGGGTTTGAACTTTGGGTATTTGAAACAATTACCTCAAATTCTTCATTGCTGAAGAGTAAAGAAGAATACTCTAATCGCATTGAGTATGTTTCTTTCAATGGGATCAAAGAAAGTTTATTCTCTTTCTTTGCGACAATCTTCCCAGAAGAAATAACGCAAATGAATAGCTTTGCAGCAAGCAGAACTATGCTCGCACCTAAACGTGAATGGACGCTAGTTTCACCTACAAATGTAGGAGAACAAATGAGCTTATTCTAATCTAGGTGGAAGAGTAGCAAGGTTTACCTTGTTGCTCTTTTTTAATTTTTCTTTGCACAAATAGTTGCCTTATGGCATATATTATGGTATAATACTTATATATAGAAAGGGTAGAAAGCCTTAGAGGAAGAAAAGATGAAGAAAAAACTATATTTTATTGTTACAACATTAAATGGATATGTCATTGAACGTATAAAACTCGCAAATTATGAAGAAGAGTCAGTTGATGAGATTATCGACAAATTATATAGCGAAAACTTTACTTCAAAGAATATTGGAGAATTTAATTATGTTGATGATGTTGCAGGAAATGTAGATGATATAGAGTCTTTTATCAAATACAGGAACAATCGTAAGTGTGAAGATATAAGTAATCTTAATTTTTCAATAAAGGAACGCTGTTATATAGAAACACATCATACTGATATTGGATATTACCCTAATTTATGTTGGACTTGAAGTGAAATAACGTCATATTTAAGGAGGAAGAAAAAATGGCATTTGGAAAAAGTCGATAAACTTGATCTTGATAAATACCGTTTTATCAATGCCACCAATCTGGAGCATGATATTAAATGCTATCTCAAAGGTTACAAGACGAAAAAAGAAGTAGTTTAAAGATAAAAAGAAACAATGAGCAATCATTGTTTTTTTGTTAGTGAACCAATAAATTGGGCAAAAAAAACACCGTGGGAGGAAAGTCCACAGTGTTTTTTGTCAGAAGGTATGAGAGGCGGCCGGAAGAAAGGTAGCTACCCCTCATGTTGGGTTTAACTGGAAGTAACTGGAGAAAATTAGGAATAATTACTTCTTTAGTTCAGTAGGAAGAAGTTAAAGAGGGGGAGGAAGAAATTTCCCACACAAACAATAACTCAACCGACGAATATTTTTGTATCTCATCGGTACATTTACAGTATAACAGATTTGCTCTAAAAAAATCAAGAAGTTGGTCGGAAATTGGTGATTTTGTTAAAAATAATTTCAAAACACGATTTTCTCTATCATAGCTTGCCTTTTTGAGAAGGACTAGATACAATAATAGTATGAAAAAAAATGATTTCTATGAAAATTTACCAAAGACGAAAAAAGAACAAATCGTTGATTGGATTATCAGTTTAAAGGACTTAAGTTTATTTCGCTATCTTCGTAAAAAGGTGATTTTTAGGAAGACTCTATTTGCAGGGATTCTGCTAACTTCTTGTGTCCTATTGGTTTTAGGGGGATTGACCTCACCCAAACGTGTGACCTTTAAAGAAGAGCAACTAGAAACTGCTAAATCCTTTGCTAACAATAGTGGTGATATGGAATTAGTAAGCCAAATATTCTAAGGGAAATGGTATCGCAGTCTTAGAGTTTGAAACCAAAGACAAAACAAGTGCGATTGATGAGGGTATCAAAGGCGAAAACTTAGAATGGCAACTCTTTTTCCCACCAAATATCAATGCGAAGAATGCAGAAATGCAGGTGATCCCTCTAACTGATAACAAAATTTCAGTAGTAGTGAAGAATATCCCAGAAAACTACGGAGCATTCATTGTTCGTGCTACGAATAACTCACCTGTCGATAAAAATGTTGATGTAAAATTCAAGAGCTATAAAACTTATCTACAAGAAGAGAAGGATAAGGAAAAGCAAAATAAATTTAAGAAAAATGAACAGGTTGAACAAACGCCGGCCAAGGATAATATTCTGGATTTCTATGTGACACTTCAAAATGACAAGTTGATTGAAACCAGTATTAAAGACCAGACACGTGAAGAGTTTGCGCTTTCAATATTTAATGCCGAAATTGATTATCAAACAAGTCAAGTCACGCGCCTTGAAGATGGGACCAAGATTTTGGTAAATAGCACTGCTAATGATAAAAAGTCTATTGATAACTTAAAGAAAGAATCTCAGTATGTTATCGGTGATGAACTTTCTGAGAAGCAAAAGCAAATCCAAACATTGATGAATAGCATTGATTCTAAGAACAAACAAATTAGTACTGCTGAAAAGAGTCTTAAAGTGACTAAAGAAACCATTGCTAATTTACAAAAGAATGTAAAAGCAGTCCAAGAGGGAACGTACCAGTTCAAAGCACCTGTTCGCTCGGTATCTGTTAAAATTGGCTAATACAGTCAATCGCCTTTTGGTTTTATTGAGGGTTCGACTCCCTCAAGGGCGATAGGGGTAGTAGCCCCCTAAAACAATTCCTATCGTTTCCCAACGTTGAATAGAATTGTTCTTTCATATTGTGGCTAGGTAAGGATGTTTGCCACCGTAATCTCCATCTTAATAAAACGAAAAAACACCTGCGGTACTCAATTCGTGTCATCTAAGACAAATTGAGTGAGAAATAGCTACGCGTCCGCGTAGCTTTTTAATTTTTATCTATCATAGCTTTACTATATTGAAGACTAGAGATAAAATAGTAGTGTGAGGTTTTAGAGTGATTTTATAGCTCTATAACGGAAATACAGCTTATTAGAAAGAATAGAGGAAAACATGACAGAAGAAGAAAGTAAAGCGTATGATAGCGTGCTTAATGGGCATTATACTATCCCACGTGGTTATTACTCGAAGCTGAAGCATTATGGAATCAATGTCCAGAAAGGCTTTATCGTGCTTGTTGCGTTTATGTTTGCGATGCAGATGCAAAATGTAGTCTTTCCAGCAGAACAGTTTTTACAGTTTGTTCTCTTTGTAATCCTATTTACTACTTTAGCATTCTATCTTGTATTGCCTACTCGGACAGGAGGTACGAATGCCAATGCTATCTGGTACTTCCTAACTCATAGAAAAAAACGATATTTCCCTATTGACAGAGGGACTTATCCAGAGTTTCATGGAGGAGTGGATGGTAAAAATAGAAAACGCTTTGGGAGGTAAGAATGTCTAACAAGTATAAAGAAAAATCACGGACACCTTACCTAGATAAGTACACAGAGGACTTAACTGCCAAGGTCAGAAAGAATATTGAAGATTTTGAAGCCTATGGACGTGAAAGAGAAATCAAGAAGGTCTTTGTTTCCTTGGTTCGCTTGCACAAGAATTCACCTACTTTAGTCGGTGAAGCAGGGGTTGGTAAAACTCATATTGTAGAGGGAGTCTGCGCCTCTATCATCAGAAAAAGAAATATCCCAAAGGAATTTGAGAATGTAAGGGTACGTAGTCTATCTCTAAGTGCGATTACATCCAAGACCAGAAACCAGAATGGTGAGGAAGAGGATATTATCTCTAAACTACATCATATTGTAGAAGAGTTAAAGGCACATAAAGAGGAGAACATCCTATTTATTGACGAGGTACACACTATCATGGGTACAGGTGCAACAGATCAATCTACCCTTGACGTAGCGAATCTATTGAAGCCAGCCTTGTCACGTGGTGATATCTACTTCATATCAGCAACCACTCATAAAGAGTTTCGTCTGATTGAAAAAGATACTGCTATGGAGCGACGCTTGCAACCTATCTATGTAGAAGAACCAGACCGAGAAGCTGCAATCCAAATCATGAGTAAGGTCAAGGCTAAGCACGAGCGTGTCAGAGGGATTGAGATTACAGATGAAGCCATTGTTGCCACAGTTGACCTATCCACGCGCTACATGGCAGATAAGAACTTACCAGACAAATCTATTGACTTGTTAGATGAGGCAGTAGCAACTGCTTATCTAAATGGTAAAAAGACTATAACCTATAAAGATATTGCCAAGGTAGTTCATATCCGTAGAGGGATTGACCTTGAAATCCTATTACAAGGAACAAGAACCGAACGGATAGTCTATGAGAAACAAATATCTAAGGTTGTAAAAGGCCAGAAAGATGCAGTCAAGGCTATTGCAGACATCACTTATCGTGCTAAGACAGACATGCAGAATAAAGAGAAGCCCCTAGGCTCTATCTTGTTGTTAGGTACTACTGGAGTTGGTAAGACAGAATGCGCTCGACAGACTGCTCACGCCATCTTTGGTTCAGTAGACATGATGACACGGATAGACTGTTCTGAGTATAGTGATGAAAATGCAGTTGCTCGACTAATCGGAACTAACGGTAACGAGGGTACACTGACTGAAAGGTTAAGCGTAGACCTTACCAAGTATTGCTCTTTGACGAGATTGAGAAAGGGCATCCCTCTATCCAGAACCTACTCTTACAAGTAATGGACGCTGGACGATTGACTGACGGTAGTGATAGACTAGTCAACTTCAAAAACGTTGTTATCTTTGTTACTAGTAACGTAGGTCATGAAACCATTAAGCAAAAATTCAGAACCCTAAACGAAGGACAGACTTTTGAAAACTTAGACCAGACTACAAGAAAATCATTTATGTCAAATATCGATGATGATTTAAGTAGTTACTTTAGACCAGAGTTTATCAACCGTTTTGACAAAAAGGTAGTCTTGAATATGTTGACTGGTAATGTTATCCAAGAGATTATTACCTCTAAGATGAAAATCAAAGAAAAGTTTTGGGCAGAACGTGGCTTGTTTATTAAGTACGCTGGCGATGGTGAGCAAGATGAAAAAGAAGCGCGTGAGAATTTCTTTGATTATTTACAAAATATCGGTACAGACGAATATAATGGTGCTCGACCACTAGAAAGAACTATTGAGAATGTTCTGGAATATCCAATAACTCGTCAATTCTATTTTCTACGAGATAAAAAAGCTATTGATTATACCGTAGAGGTGACTTTGACAGGTACACCACCACGCTCACGAGTAGAAGGTAGTGAGGGAAAATATACTGCTAAAGATCATAGAACAACAAGCGTTAAACTTATCCCACGAATTTAGCCTATCATAGTTTTACTTTTTGGTATTTTGAAGTTAAAATAGTTTTATAGAAAAAAAGAAAAGAGGAAAAAAACTGATGAAAAATAACTTTTTCAAAAAAGTAACAACTTCAGCATCACTTTTATTGCTATCTGCTCACAACACACTTGTCTTTGCAGATGATAACCCATTTACAAAGACGGGTAGCGACATCAAAAAAGTTGGCGGTGATCTTAAAACGCTTGCTTACATTGTCGCGGTAGTTTGTTTTATTGCTGCAGGGTTACTAATTATGTTAGGTGATGAGGGCAAAAAGAAAGGAATGGCTTGGCTACCCTATGTTATTGGAGGGTTAATCGTTATTTCTCTTGCTGCAGCAGCAGTTGGATACATGCAAGGTCTAGGAGGGTAATATATGACTTCTAAAGTCCAAGATTTTGGATTTAGAGGGAAGAAGAGGGTTTCAATTCAAGAGCCCTTATTTCTTTATGTAGAGTGGGGAGATATGAACCCAGACAATACTGAAGGGATAAGAGAGATTATTGAAGATATTGACCTCGACCTCTATCCAAATGATGCAAGCAAAAGCATAGCTAAAAATTTTCCGTTTTTAACTTTCCAACAAGCAGAATATCTCTTTCGTGAATTAAAGGAAAATTTTGATAACTTCACATTCAATGGAATTGCTTTGCTATCACAGCTAAGTAACAACAATACGCTTACTGGAAGAGTTTGCTTTGGTGATGGGCCAAGGATCTCGCCATTCATTCTGGATGATGAGTATAAAAACATTCCATTAGCGTTGATCTATGCGACCAGACGTGATGTACGTTTCAAAGATTATTCGTTTGATGAATTAACTAAGTATTTCTGTACAATGGAACCGAACTTAATGGACTGTTATAAACGCAGTCTAGGGTTGTCGATTTCCGAAATGCCAATCTATCCTGCCAACAATACAATTAAGGGTGAATTAGATAGAGAAGGAGTGATAGGGGTGAGCAGAACGAAACAAGATCTCACAAACTATTCTCCCTCTAATGGAACAGTAAAAATTACACAGATTCTAGTCGCAGTAGTGGACTGGTTTCAAAAATTATAATTTATATCTGTTTGGTTTTATCCGTTTCAGGGATTGGCTTTGGTATTTTTAATCATAGCCACGCGCAGAAACAAGAGGAGAAGTTAGCTTACCTGTATAAAGAGCAGACTTCTATCAAAAAAGTACAAGAGAATGAGCATTCGATTGATGTTATCTCAAAATATTTTGTAACTCATTACTTTACTGGCAATAAAGAATCTATTCTCCCCTACTTATCCAATGGCGATGCTAAGTTCACCCAACCGACTAAGGCACAGGTTACTAGCAATATTCTTGAAAGAATATCATTAAGAGAGGACGGAGAAACCTACTCAGTTAGTTATGTAATAGGTGTCCGTGCTGAAAATGGAACACTTTCAGCAGAACGTATTAGTTTTGATATGAAGGCTGATGATAATGCTCCATTCAAGTGGGTAGTTACGTCTGAACCGATAAGAGAGCCATTTTCATCTACTGTCGAGAAGAATAATTAGGAGGTAGTTTTGTGGCTAAAGTCTTATTATACGAAGGTGTCAATGTCATTAAAAATTTAAAGGAATTGACAACTTACTGGACTGCCGAGAATGGATTTGATAAAGTTGCTGCACCAAATAAGCAAGTTTGGAAAAACAATACTTTATCCACGGTCAAAACAATTCAGTTTTACGACCAATGGAGTTTGTATCTTCATGATGTACTTCCAATCTGGCAAATGCTTTATGTTATTCCTGCTTCAATAATGAAACTACTATATTCTCTATCATCCTCTATAGAGGAGTTATTTGAAAAAATTTTCGTATTGTTTGGATTATTTAATTATCTAAACGATACATCAACATGGATAGGGAAGTTCTATTTTTGGGGTAGATATCTAGGTATGGCTATCTTTGTAGCATTGATTATCGCAAGGATAACATTGAGCTTCATAGGTGGAACATTCAAGTATAAAGAGTTTTTTAATAACTTAATTTTGGTTAGCTTTGCCTTGAATGTATTGCCTACTGCCCTTATAGTATCTGGGAATATGATTTCTTATGCGACAACAACATTAAGGACGCATAGCTCTAGTTTTGACGAGAAACAGAATCTGTCTTTAATTCCTATCAAGGGTAATGTAGTTGATCTCCTTCATCTTATCGATGAAGATTTTGACACGAATAAATTAGAGTATGATCCTCACACTAAATATATCCGAAAAGACGCATCTGAACTTAACGATATAAATGCTTCCAATATTCAGCAAACCAAGTTTGAATCATTTATCGGTGCATCGACGGAAGAGTTATTAAATTATTACATTTATAAAGATGAAGATAAGAAAGAGAAGAGGACAAGTTCAGACGAATACTATGGTGTAGCAACCCTCTTGACATCTTCTAAGCAGATAGGTGAAAAAAGGAAGGACGGAACGGAACAATACATTATTGCAGGGATTGAAGTATCAAACATGTTTGGTCTTGACTTTTCTGTATTCTCGCCTGTTTATCCAAGGTATAAGGTGGATTATTTTTCCATCTTTATTCAGCAAATTATGTTGATAGCTTTATTGGTTGGTTTGCTAATATCTATGGTACATACTGTTTTCAAGGTTCTGTTATCGTCAATGGTTGCTCCTTTTGTGGCATATACATCCGTAGATGATAGCTCTAAATTCATGGAACTGTTGCAATCTATCTTTGCTGGTGTCGCAGGTATCTTCTTTGAAATAGCGATAGTTCATTTCTCTATGTGGTTTTTACAAAATGCTCAGACTGTGGCAATAGGAAACGCAAATCTTTTCAGCAACCTAAATGGTTTAAGCAAGGCACTTATGATGATTATCCTTTATATCGCAACTTTCTTAGGTGCGTCACAAGGTTCTGGTGCAATTAAGTCATGGTTAGGAGTAACAACTGGTGCTAAAAATGGATTGATGACTGCTCTCGGTGCTGGTTTTGGTGCATATCAAGGTGCTAAGTTTGCAAATAATGCAGTCCGTGGTAGAAAGAACCCTATGACAGGTAAACGACAAGGTGGACTAGTTGATGCAACCAAGAAAGGAGTTGGACTTGCAAACAGAGCTGGACATCTGGGGGCGCAAGGTGCTAGAAAAGGTCTAAGCATGGCAGGAAATGGCTTGGGTAGAGTAGCAGGAGGAGTTGCAAACTTACATACTGGTGCTAGAGGTCATAAACTTGCTTCTGGTGTAGGATACACGGAAGGTTTAGCTAAAACTATAGGTGAAAGAGCTATTGTTGGAAGTCATAATGCTTTTGTCGGTGCTAAGACAAAAACAAGACAAGCAGCAAGGGCTGTAAAAACTAATGCTAAATCTGCTTATGACAAGGCAACTGCTCCTATTTCACAAGGTTACAATAGTACTCGTCATGGATTAACTAAGAAGAAAGCAACCCCTCTTGGAGCACATAAGCGAGAAGGAAATGCTATCAAAGTTCCTAAAAATATAATGAATGATTACAGGAAGAAAATTGAGCAGAATAAGTCAAAAGTGACTGAAAGTGGCGCAAAACCTGTAAATACAATTAGTTACAAAAAAGCTAACTTAAAAGAGAATCAAGGACATCAGAATTCTGTTACAGACCTACCAAGTGCTACTGGTGAGGTAGAGGAGTTCTAAAAAACTAAAGGATAAGAGTTTACTTATCCTTTTTTGTATTCTTCTGTCCGTTTTTTTGCTTTTTTTTGAAACATCGTTTAAAATAGAATTATAGAGAAAGTAGAAAATGTCAAGGGGATAAAAAAATGGATAATTTTTATTTATTTTTGATTGATTATATAGAAACACTTATGATGCACCCAATTTTAAAAGGGATTGAGTTAGGATTTTTTATTCTATTGTGGCAAATAATTGGTGTTTTTGTAATGTCTGTTATTAGCGATTTAACTGAACCACTAAAAGTTCGTTTAAATATGAAGGTGAATTATTTTGTATTGTTTTTGGGTTGTTTAACAGGATTTTTCCTATCACTTTATTTTTTAACTGGATTTGAGGATAAAAACGTACATGATCGCTCTTTTAGATTGATTGGTATATTTGGTAGTGTTTTCCTATTCTTTGTTCCTATACTTCTAATCTTAAGTGTAGGTATCATTGTTCCAATTTACTCAATCACAATGGGAGTAATCAACTTTGTTATTGGAGTGTTGCCAATCTTAGCAGGGCTTGCAGTACTGATGCCTATTTTGTTCTTTGGAGGAATTTTTTCATTAGTTGGAGCAGTTGTGGGGCGTCTTTAATCTGATTTAATCTCAGGACACTTTGATAGTGTCCTTTTTTTTATCATAGCTTTACTATAAAGAGAATGAGAGATAAAATAGTATTATAGAAAATAATTGGAGAGATACATGAAATTAAATCCTTTTAAAAAGAAAAATAAAGCTATACCTGTTCAAGAAAAAGGTAGCTTAAAGCTTGTAGCTGATAATCAAACTCCACGCTACAAGTATGACAAAAATTGGGAAAACAGAGTTTTCCTTGACACTGTTAAGGCATCTAACATAAAATCTATCCTAACCAATGTAAGAGGAGCGCCCATCGCTCTAAGTAATGGTTTTGGTTATATGCAAATCTTAGGAGTTCAAGGGAAAGATGTATTCACCTCGTCACCTGCAGAACAGGTTGAATTGATCAATGGGTATAAGCAGTGGTTAGATGTCATTGATTTTGACTTTACGGAAATAACTACAAGGCTTCCAACTGATACAAGAACGCAGATATTTGAGTTGAAGCATAAACTTGAAATTGTCATACAACAACTTTGTCACCAAACTTAGATGAAAGAGTTAGAGTCCAACTGGAGATGCGTCGTGATGGCCTTATCAATTCTATTAAAGTGTTAGAACTTGTGGAACGTGAACACTTTAATACAGAATTTTTTATCGCTTTCTACGGAATAACATTAGAAGAGTTGAATTATAAGACCAGAGTTTCATTGAATGCTTCTACAACGTTTAAACCTCAAATGATTTCTGTTGAGAAAAAGGAACAACTCATTACTACGTTTTTTGATCCAAATAGAAATGGAGAGTTTTAAAATAATATGTTTTTATCAAGAAAATCAGTTGCTAATTATATAAGGAAAGGTTATGACCTTGCTCTTCAAGGAAGAATCCAACCAGATGGATTAGATTTTAAGGAAAATGATTACTATATAAGAACTGCTTCCGGAGTATTTTCTATTGCTTATATCGGTAATGGTGATTACCCCAAATCTGAACTAGCTCCATTTTGGGCGAGTGGAATGGTACAAATTGACGGAGTAAACGTTTTAAGATTTATTTCTAACAATGATAAATATTCTGACGAAGCTGATAAATCAATCTCAAATTTAAACCATTCTTCTAACCGTAACTTTACAGATGATATTAACGATAGTAGTGAGGTTAGTTCATTACTTGAAACTAAAGCTATTGCTGATAGTAACGGGAGAATCAAAAATGTAGGCGTGAGCTATGTTGTTCCTGCTGATACAGAGCAACAACTAAAACAAAGAGAACGAGAACTAAAAGGAAATTTGCCTGGCTATTCAGTTCACATTAGCCAAGGGATGATGCAAGTTGAGTATGACACAACATTTATTCCACCAAGCATTCATCCAACATTGCCTACTGGAAGAAAACCACAACCAATTTCTACAGTAGGATTAGCAGCAGGCTTTCCTTTGCTCACACGAGCTTAACGGATAAGAATGGTATTTTTCTTGGATTTACTGGTACAGATGGGCCAATCTTATTTGACATGCTCCACCGTAACAATGAGCGACGTCGCTCTACGCTCATGATTGCAGGGCGTAATGATTCAGGAAAAGGTAAGTTGCTTGCTAAATATTTAGACGGATTGTTTTTTAAAGGTCATACTTTGATCAACATTGACTTGAATGGCTCTTTATCAGAATTAACTAGAAAACAAGCTGGCCTAGTAATTGATATTGTTGATGGAGAAAGTGAATATCATATCAACCCTCTACAAATTATGGCTACACGTATTTCAGAAGATACGTTGGAAACCGACCAAGTACGAAGCTATAAGATTCACCGTAATAAGTTAAAGGTTATGGCTAGTATCAAAGACCCAAGCCTTACCCAGACCGATTTCAATAATCTCATGGAAACCACAGATGAAATGTATGCTGATTTTGGTTTGTGGGAAATGAGTGAGGCAAAGCAGAAAAATAGTTATTTACACCTTACTGATGTAATGTGGGAAGATTATCCTCTATTGAGCAATCTAGTTGACGCATTGGATGCTGATTGGAGAAGAGAGCGAAGTCGAGGAGAGGCAGGGAAATCAAAAGCTGAAAGTTACGAGAAACTGGTGTCTGCCTTTAATGCGATCCTTAACGACTATCGTTATATGAATAAACACTCACGCTTTGTTGATATCGAGGGTGAGCAAGTAGTTACATTCAATCTATCTAAGATTGATGATAAAGCCTTGCTTCATATTGTACTTTATCAAATCCTTAGCCTTGCTTCTGCTGAAGCTGTTAAGCATGGCATTAAGAACAAGATTGATGCAGAGAATACTGTTCCCAATAAGGAGCAAAATCAGGTCATTGTTACTATTACTGGCGCTGATAAACTGTTTGAACCTTCCTATTCTCAATCTCTTACTTTCCTAGCAGAAATGATTGAGGAAATCTCTAAAGATGATACAGGAATCATTCTGGAGGTATCTTCACTTGATAAAATTCTATCTTCTGCTGAAGCTGATGAGTTTTCACCTTACGTTCTCGCAACTCGAAGTGTATTCTCACAAATACTTTACCGTATCCTAACTCAACAAGATGCAATGATTATTCCAAAAATCGCTAAGAATTTTGGAGACATCACACAGTCAGAACTTGACGGACTTCGTTATCTTCAAAATGAGCAGTTTTTCTTGAATATCTCAGGAGTGTCTAACTACTCATTTGTAATGCAGCTAACTGATAGAACCGATGCTGATTACTACGGTTTAACCTATGCAGAAGAGGATAGATATGCTAGAATGCGTTAGAAAGGGGTAAAATGACAACAGCTTTTGAATTGTATTATAAGATACAAAAAAGAATCCATAACACCAGAACGCTACATTTATTAAATTTGTTAGCTATGGCAGGACAAGTAGGTTTTGTCTTTGGAGGATTTATGGCTTACTCTTTCCATATCAAAGAATTAGTTGCTCGATATGGAAAGGAAATTGTCTTACTTGGATTTATGCCCTATATATTCGTAGGTATAGCAGTAGTAATTATCCTATTTGTCTTGGGTAAAAAGTGGCCTATACTTTTAACTCTTTTACTTGTATTCTTGCCAACTGCTTTATTGACGGAGTCTGGAATGAATGCTGCATTATTTGTTGCCATTGCCTACATAATCAGAAAGATTGAACAAGGCCATAGACAGATGATTGTTAGCGCAGTATCTGGATTCTCAGAAAAGTATTCACCACTTTATGAAAAGCGTTTAGCAAACAAACAGAAGTACAAAGAATACTTTCAAGCTTACATGCTACTAGAGTTTTTTGACGCAGAGGATTTTATCTTAATTGATGAAAAAGACGAAAAGTACACGTATAAGAAGTTCGGAATATATGAACGTCGATTGACAAGAACCTTTAAGATTAAGGGGGGGTTGGGGTAAGGTCACAGTTACAGATGACCTCTATATCGCGCCTCAGAAACGCTCAATCTGGACTAGATTAAGGAGAGGAGTTCGTTATTTTGGATAATCAAAAGGAACATGAAGAATTTCTAGAAGAAGAATTATCTACAAGCGACTATGCTGAATACTATGACGAGTTTTATAGCGGACTAGATGAGCAAGAAATTGAACGTACTCATAGGAGAAGGTCTAATCTATTTTCACGCAGTCGAATGTATGTCGATGAACTCCGGACAGAAATATATGATGAAATCAATGGCGAGATTGACTTACAAAAAGAGTATTATAAACAAAGTGATAATGAAGTATTATATTACCAACAGATAAATAGAAATCGAATTTTTTATCATAAATTAGCAACAGCTATTGTAGTTGGAGCAGTCCTTATTGGTATTATCTATCTATTCTTACTGATAGGGAGATAGGAGATGAAATTACTAAAAACAAAAATTATTGTTGTGGGAACAGGGATATTGGCAATCTTGCTTTCTATCTTTTTCGGTATTGTTGTTTTTGTATCTCTATTTTCTGCTATTGCAACTTCTCATGCAAAGAGGGGACATGATTGTGGGCCAACAAAGTCAAAAGCAACAGAAAGTACGGTTGCAATATCACCAGCCGACCAGACTGTTGATAGTTTCATAAAGGAACATGAAGAAGCCTATGTCCTTTCATGGAAAGCAGGCGGTTATCTTCCTTCCTTTTCTATTGCTCAAACCTTTGTAGAGTATGGTTTTAATTTTACCAATCCATCCGGAACTAGCTTCTGGCTGGCTCACAATATGGGAGGAGTTAAGACTGGGGGGAATATTTCTAACTTCCCTATTACGTTAGCAACCTATGGTCAAGATGCAGTTGATTTATCAGGAACACGTCTAGGTACAAACGTTGGAGATAACACAGGAGGAAATTACGCTTGGTTTAAGTCCTATGATGCAGGTATCGTAGCGAAAGCTGAGTTTATGGCTCACCAGACACTTTATAAAGGGGCGATAAATAACACCGAACCTAGAGCAATAGCAAAAGCAATCGCACAAGGGGGATGGGCAAGTGACCCAGTAGCTTATGAAAGCTCTTTGAATAATGCTTATGACTCTGTAGGTGCTAATTATAAGTGGTTAGATGAGAAGGCGATTAAGAAATATGGTCAGTCTCCATTTGTAGAGATTGGCCCTGTCCAACCTTCAGATAGCCTTGGAGTGACTGCTAAACCTAAGACTAGAAATAAGTGTGGCAATCGTAGTCATTCAACCGATGGTACAGGACGTGTGCCTAGTGGTGTACAAGTTGACGGAAGTGGTTGGACTCCACAATCCTTGCCGGCTGAGTTAAAGAATACATCATTGATCCACAAACTCTTGGACTAGAGTATAATAGTCCTACTGGTTGGGTTGAGCATTCAGGTGAATGCGTTGACCTTACTGTTAGTCTAGGAAACATCCTTTGGGGACATTCTGGAACTGTTTTCGGTGACGGTCAAGACCAATCTGGTGAATGGGCTAAAATTTTTGGGAATAGTACAACCTCAAAAGCCAGAAAAGGTTCTATCTTCTCTAGTCTGGAAAATGCAACCTATGGACATACTGGTATTGTTTGTCATGTGTTCGAGGACGAATCATTCCTAGTTGTTGAACAGAATTATTCTGTAAGTGGAAATGCAATAGGCAAAAAGAATACATATAGTTACCGTCTTATCAGTAAAGGTGCAAGCGAAAGAAATGGTTTCTCCTTCGCTTACGGAAATGAATCTAACCTAAAATTGACTAAATAAGAAAAAGCAGTGACAAAATCACTGCTTTTATGTATTTTTAAAATTTTACCTTGAAATGAGTAGTAACTTCTTTCAATAAAGCATTGACTTTGTTGAAATCTTCTGTTGTGAAATCTTTGACAGTAAATACTCTACTAAAATCGTCAAGGGATTGGAGTGTATCGGTATCAAAGTCCTTATTTCCACTTAACTCTTTAAGGAGTTTAGCGTGTTCCTTTTTAGCATCATTGCTGAACTCACGTAGTCTGAATTTTTGAGTTTGACCGTCATTCTCAATTTCAATCAGAGCTTCTGCAATGTAGGTTTTGATATGAATTCCATAGTTAGCTTGTCTAACAAGAGCATCTTCAATCTGAGCGATAATGTCTTTAGATGTAGTAATGATTTCCATGATTTTTTAATAGGACGATATTCGTCCACCTTTCTTTTTTCTAACTATATTATATCAAAATAATTGCCTTATGGCAACTGTTTTGTTAATATTTTTATCGCTTAACCGTTATTTTTTTTGCAATTATAACGCTAAAGCGTTATAATAGAAGTGTAATCACAAAGAAAGGATGAGTAGTAGTGGTAGTAATCACGTTGAAAGAAACGCTATCAGATCGTGGAATAACTCAGTCAGAACTATCTAAACTAGCAGGACTTAGACCGAGTACAGTATCATCCTTATTGAATGGTAGCACGCGCATCGAGTTTGAAACCATCGAGAAGATAGCTAAAGCATTAGAAACAGATGATATAAGAGATATTATATCTTTGTAATAAAAAGAAAGGAAAGAAAAGAAAAATGATGGAACATGACCTTTTTAATGATTATCCAGAAACACCAAAAGACGAATTAGAGGGACTTCCTCCTGAAGAACGTGTTGAAATTTTAAAACAAAGATATTTTGAGAAAGAAGCTGAGAAGGCAAGAGAGGAAGAAGAAAGAAAACAAGCTATTATCCAAGCCAAGAAAGATAAAGAGTATAAGGAATACACTTCTAAGGTAGAACGTTTCTTTAAATGGATGATCGGATTTACTTTATTTGCTATTGTATCTGTTGGCTATTTATTGTATAAGGATTATTTTCTTATGACAGTGCATGGAGGGGTGACTATAGCAGGTGAAACGAAAGAACTTGGTAAGGCTATTGTGGCATTCTTATTATCCATAGTAATGTGTTTCTTTGCTCCTGCCTTGATTACATTCTTTGTAGAGGATATGCCAGAAAAAAAAGGAGGTAAATGATAAATGTCTAAACTAAAGATTTTGTTGTTTGTTGTTTTATCCGTTATCATCGGAAGTGCCATAACTATTGTTGTTATTCAAAATATAAGTAAGGAAAATCCAGAACAAGAACAGGTGCAGCAAACTACTAAGGAAGAGAAGAAAGTACCAACAGAAACTCAGGAAAGAGTAGTGATTACCGAGGATGATAGAAGTCATAATGAAGCCTTATCGGCTATTGAAATGCCAGGGCATAAGGTAGAACTAGTCTCGAAAAGGAAGTGAAAGAGGCTTTTAAGGTTGTTATCAAGGAATGTAAGACTGCAAATATCTTAGAAATCGACTACTCTATTGAAAAGCATCTTAAAATGGCCAAACAAGACATGATTATGGCTTTTGCAGTGTCATTCCAACAAAACGGATATGATGTGAATGTTGACGATATTGAGGTTTACGAATCAAGTGTATCTGACGTTGTTCAGTTTATCGTAAAATCAACCAAGAAAGGAGAAGATAGTATCTTCTGGGCTGGTAATTATAATACAATGGCTCACCAAGTTAGTATTTCTCGCTACTACGGAGGGCATGTCGGAAAGGCTTTTGGATAATAAATATGACTACTTTATACTTATATCGGTCGCTAATCGTTAAGGAAACAGAAAAAGCTATTTTGGTTCGGTTTCCTAAGAAAAGTGAATATAACTACATGGGTACGTGGATACCTAAAAAGCGCGTGACAGTCATTAAGAATGATGACGAAGAGGAATTCTATAAGCTAGAGGTTAAACCATTCTATACTTATGAATTGCATTCTTTGAACAATTCGCATGAAAGTACACTATTGATTCGTGCTGAACAGTTTATCGAACTGTTCAAGGGAGTTGATAGCTACGCTCGTAAAGAACTGGATATCCAAGCTACTGAAGAACAAGAGGAATTGGACTTTATTTCTCTGAAAGCTATCCGTGAGTTAATCTTTGATAATAACTTTGATAGTGCAAGTTGGCGCGTGATACTGGTATTTCACGTCAGACGCTTATCTCATTACATAAGAAGGAAAGACCGTTATCGAATGTGAAACTAGAAACTCTTATCAAGATGCAGAAATACATCTATTCAAAGGGACGTAAGGGGTAGCATGACTAAGAAAGACCAAGATTTTTTGAAAGAACTTTATCAAATCTATTTGATTGTAATGATTGGTATATGTGTTTTTCTAACCAATATATTTGTAACAGTCGGATATAAAGTTATTTATCATATATCACTATCTAGAACTCTAATATGGCTTGTTCTATCTATTACACTATCTCCTTTAGCAATCTATACAAAGGGAATGAAGCAGATACAAGAAAATTTTATATTGTCTAACTGGCGAAGAATCCTGCTTTTTTCCTTACCTATGATTGTTGCAGTAGTTGTTGGGATATTTGTTGCTCACCAAGAAAATAGACAAAATGTTGCTGAGTATGGTATCGGTATCTCCTTTCTTAGTTATCAAAAGACTACGTTTAAACCATTGACTCCAAAACAGACCACGTTGGTTGCTGAAAGACTAGAAGCAGCAGACCAAAAAGAAGAATTGATGGCTGGTAAAGAGAATAGCTATTACATCTTCTATAAATCAACCTGTCCTTATTGTAGAGTAGGATTGACTTCTTTAATTGAAAGGCTACCAGAAGAACGGAAAGGGGAACTTGTATTTATCGACCTGAACGTTACGGATGCTGACAAGGTTGCAGGTTCTCTAGGAGTAGATGAAGCAGGTACGGTTGTTTCTGTGATGGTAGATAAAGAAACAGGAAGCTATAAAATTACAAGAGATACAATCGCTTCAGATGATGAAAAAGGGGGAATCGTAGCTAATAAAGACCTCATAGACAAGATGGTAGTAAAGGAGAATGTATGAACCTATTTGTAATTATTCTACAATACTTCTTGTTTAGCTTTCTCCTCTTTTGTTTAAGAGTAGCAGTTCTGGTATATCGCAATCGTATCTCAATTATTAAAAATGAATTTCATATTAGCCAGACAACTTACTTGATAATATGGATAATCCGTTGGATAGTATTACCATTTACTTTCTTTGGACTAATATCCGAGATCGTGACTTCTCAGAATTATCTGCTGATAATTGTCCTTATCATTGGCTACATTCTACCGTTATTCTTTTTCTTAGGAAAGAAACCAAAGAATATTTTTCTGTCAGCAATAGATGAATACTTCTATAATCGTAGGATACGGTTATTTGAGAGTTGTCCTCACTGTAAGGACAGTAAAGTGTTCTACTGTAAACTCTACGAGGTAGAGCCTATGGATATGGTAGTAGGAGAACAGATTGACGATAACTGCTACTATCTAATCAATAAAGAGGGGCAATTATATAGTCTAGGCTTTCCTCTTTGATAGCAATAGTCCAGCTCTGGCATTTATCGAAGAACCTCAAAAGTTCAACATCCATATCAATAGGTATTTCCCTTTGATAGAGCCTTATCAGTCCTTAGATAACCTTATTGAAGTGGATGATATTGTCTTATGGCAAGAGCCTTATCTGTGCTGTTCTAACTGCCATAAGCAAGTCAATCAGTCACCTATCTTCAATGGAAGGACAATTTTGAAATAAAGAAAGGGTATGTATTATGGTTTTTACAGGTATGCCGTATTCTAGTTGGAAAAGACAATCACAATATAACGAAGAACAGGAGAGTATTTTTTGGGAAAAAGAATCACTGAATAGAAAGCGAGAAAATGACTTCATTCAAGAGTGTATAAAGCGTGATTTAGAATTTGCAAAGAAACACTATCAGACAACTGGAAATATTACTTATAGTATTCCTGTTAATGATTTGCCGAAGGATTTCAATAATCTTGAAGTAAATCTTGAAGTAAATCTGTATAACCTTATTCATTATGCTTATTCTGATGATGAACTTAGATTTTTTTATAAGACATCTAAAATCAGCTTTATCTCAAATTTCACGGATGTTCTTAATATTTCTGAGGATATTGCATTACAGATTCATTCTTTATTGTCGGACGAAGACTATATTATAAAATCACTTCATGAAAGTTGGTTTAGATTATGTGAAGTCAATGAGAGAAACAGACTACTCAATAGTAAATATGGTTCCTATGATCCCTTTTATAAGACGGTTAGCAATTCCCTCTTGGCGAAAATTGAAAAGTTAAAATCGAAGAGTAGCTTTATAAGAAGTTGGAGGAATAATCGTTTTTGGAAAAAGAAAGGATTATCTCGGGAAAGTATTTCAAAATTGTACTCACTTGTAGGTTTTTTCTACTTAGAAAATGATTGGGATAGGATTGCTTATCAAAATTATTTTGTATCCAGACACGAGGAGATAACGGGTAATAAATAGATAAAATTTATTTACTTTATAAATAACAGATTAGATGGCTCTAGTCTGTTATTTTTGTTGAAATTATATCCCAAATGGGATATAATAGTATTATAGAATTAGGGAAGGGATAAAGAAAATGGTAAGATTTACCCCAAACATTAGTTATTCAGATGAAGCCTCTAAAATTTTAGGGAGTATCGTGAGTTAAAGGATAAGCAAGAAAAAGCAGAGAAAACACGTCTTTCTAAAGTGATTGCTTATGCTACGTTGAAACTCGATACTCTTACAGAAGATATGAACGAACGTGTAAAAGAGTTCTACAAGGATAATAAAGATAAACTTTGTTATAGTGGAGAAATCATCACGCGTGAATATTGTAGTCAATATTTGAGTGGTAGGAGAGGTGAATTTTTCTTAACTGAAGATTTAATTAACTTTCTCCAGTTAAATCCTGAACACAAAGTAAAGGTAATGGCTATTTATGAAGTTTTTGCTATTATCGAAGTGTATTCCAAGGCTTATATCGTTCCTGAAGAATTATTAGCAATAGTAGAGCAGACAGATAATGTTGCTATTGGAAATGAGATAGTTGTAAAATCATACAATCAACTTGTCTTAAAAGATCAGCTTGAGGATGCAAAAAAGTTAATTGAAAAGGTTTCTAAATTTGAAGATGAAGCTTTCGCAAGGCAACTAGCAACAATCAATAACTTAAAAGCTGAAATGGAAGCTCAAATTACAGCTATGTATGAAAAGCAAGCTAAAATGATGGCAGAGATTCAAGAAAAAATTAAACGTTATGAGCATGAACTTCTCTTATTATGCGCTCAGACTTAACAGCTTTTGAATATCGTAATGGTTTAACTGTAAACTTTATGAACATTCATAAAGGAACTAACGCGCCTACTCAGCAGCCTATCATTATTCATCAAAAACTTATCTATTTGGACGAGGATCTTCCTCGTTTAAAAGACCTTTATGACGAGCATGCAGGGAGCTTAGAGGTGGCAATCAAACACTCTCCAGCTCTCCTTGAACATATCTGCCCAACAAGCAAAGGGATCACCTTCCTAAAAATGCGTAACTCTGCTGGAAGTTTTGAACTGGATAATACAGTTATGAAGTTTGTTGAGGATACTATGCCAAATGAAGTAGGAGTGTTGATTCGCAATGGAGAAAACACTTGGCTTACATGGTTGGATAGTCAGGATATTTCTTTGTCAGAGGACTCCTTTACATCAAAATCTTCTGATGAAGAAACTTCACTATCATTGGTTCAATCACGCTATTACTTGTTTAATCTTATTATGGGTTTGATTGAGCGTAATGAAATCTTGCAACTAGACCATGTTCCAACAAATATGTTTTCCGACACAGGTATTATTTGGTCAAATGCTGACTCTCAGATTGCTGATTCAACCTATGTTGAACTAAGTAAAATCATCCCTGTTTTAAATAAATACTCTAAAACTGATGATCCAATTTACGTTTTGAATTCATTTACGGATATGGCAAAATACACAGGACGTTATGGAGGTGGTACAACTGAACGTGGCCGTGGAGATAACGCTTTGACAGATGATACTTCTGTTAAGGAAGGTCTGAACAAAATCAAAGGGATTGATTATTTCTCTAATTTCACTTATCGTTTTTATGTGGGAGGTGAAAAATCACTATGGCATTGGGATGTTGGTAAAAGTAAGATTAGCCCTAGCCTTTATATCGAGAATGACGAGTTCATCAATCTTAAATTTATCAATAGCAATCTTATCAACTATTACATCCACACCAAACGCATTGGTAAGGTTTCAAATTCAGGGCGCTACGTTGATTACTCACACATGCTTCCTATCCTTTTTGGGATGAAGAAAGCCTTGGAGGAACAGGAAAAAGTTGACCGTATCCACATCGTTGCGCAAGACTATGATTTAAACTTGTTAACCTCATTCAAGATTATTCATGACGTGCGCGTGGTTACTACTTACCAAGCTAAACGTTACTCTAAGTGGGTTGCTGGTTTGGGTGAAGATGATAAATCTTACTATAAACAGTTACTCCTTATCAATGACCTAGAAAATGTTATCCGTAAGCCTAAAGTTTATGCTGCTGTAAGTAAACCAGTATTTCTTGATAGCGAGGAACGTCGGGAACGAAAAACAACTGAATACGCCATTTTTGCAATTTGTGAAGCAGATAGCCATACAGGAACTATTTTTGATGAAACAAAGGGGTGGTGTGGACAATATGTTTCTTTTGCCTACGATGAAGTAAAATTGGAATATTCTTACTGGAGTCGTGAAAGTCGGATCAAAACATTCTCTAGTCAAGAAAGTTTTGATAAAGTAATGGCTAAAGAAATGGTCTACCAAAATATTATATATCGTAAAAGTGAAAAAAATTGTACGATGGCTAACATCCAAGAATGTTTTGGAGAGCGAGAGTGGTTTTTGGTTGACTTCTTTAACTATAAAGGAAATAATAAGATGATACAAGAGGTCGAAAATATGAATAAAGAATAGGAAGGGGTTATCTATGAAAGTAGATACAGATAAAATCAGAGAGTTATTCGATAGGGAGACCCCCTATCGAATATCCAAAGATACTGGACTGGCATTAGTAGTAGTTTATCGTCTGGCCAAGGGAGAACGTAAGTTAGAGAACGCTAGCATCCGTGTAGGATCTATCCTTACAGAGTATGCAAAGGATGTTGTAAAGCAGGAGGATTAAAATGATTAGTTTAGAAGGATTTTTGAACTTTTTATCAGAAAACATTTATTTGCTTATAATTTTTATAGTTTTAGGCTTAATAGCTCATTTATGGGGTTTGTTTTACATTAACGAACATAGAAAAGAGGATTTTTCTTATTCTGGTCACTCATATGTATGGTATGAAGGTTCTGAATTTATATTATCACTGGCATATATAGCGTTGATTTTGGGACTGTTGGTTGCAATTTTGGCTCTGATCTGTTTGCTTTTGTGAGAGAATAAAGGAATAATTGTTGAATAAACAAGGAGGAAAGAAATATGAAAAATGCAGACTGGAAAAAAATTATACAAAGACCACTTACTAGCGAAGAAAAAAAGGAATACGGAGATGAAATTGAATTTATGTGGGACGGGAAGTTCCCTGAATTAGACGAAGAGGTTCTTGTTTACACAAGTGAAAGCGAAGAAGTGTATACAGATACCTGGGTTGATTTTAACGATGGCATTGGTTTTGAAAATACTTTTAGTAATGTTATTTATTGGATGAGTTTCCCAAAACCGCCTGAAATCAAGGAATAATGATAGGAGGTATGCTATGATAGTGTTGTATTATTATCTCTTTATAAACAAGGGTATTTTGAAATCAATAAGAGAGAACATTCTTTATTCTAAGAGTGTATGGAAAGTGCTAGTAAATATCATTTATGGAGCTATCTCGTTTAATGCTATCCCTTTATTTTATTCTTGGTTTTTAGTATATCTCAACAACTGGATTGCTATGTCGTTAGTTAGTTCGGGATCGATTGAGAATAAAGTAATAACATTCATGTTATGGTGCTTTTTTACTATCTCTTTCATTGATATAGCCGGTTTGCTTCTTATCCTAGTACTAGGAACTGTAACTTTAGCTTTTATGATAATGTCAAGATACTTTGACGAACTTTTTGACAGAGAACGACAGAACGAGAATAGAAAAAGGATTAAAAAGGCACATAAATATTGAATAAATAGAACAGCGTTTCTGGGAAAATACTTTATAATTGTGTTGGAGGTAAAATAAGTATGACAGTATTAGAAATACATAACAATGAGTGTTTTAAGATCGCTAAAGGGGTTTTGAAAACAAATATTGACACCCCTATACTAGCAAAAACCAACTCGAACAATGGAGTGAATTATATCATTTTTATTGACGGCGAGAAACTAGCTGAAAATCTTAAATTAAAGGTTAAAAGCAGCTTGAAAAAGAGTGTACTATCTGACAGAAATAATAAATATCGTTTAGAGTTAGATTTTGATAACGCTTATATGCAAAATGAAAGTTTATACTTTGAAAAGATTATCGAATCAGCAGTTTTCTATGAAGTTCCAGAAAGCATTTCTGAGACTAAGAAAGATTTAAACTGGTTTAAAAAAGTTATTTATGAGGACGGATATTCTAAAGAAGAGTTGAGGAAAGAGTTTGGAATTGTTGAAGTCAACCCAAAATTGAACTTGGAATTTTTAGACTTAGCAATCGCATCACCAACTGAAGTAGAAACTGTTTTCCTAAGACGGGCGACAAATGTTAAGGTTGGACGGATTCAACAGTGCATTTTTCCACATGAAATAGGTTATGAACCACCTGTCGAAATTAGCGAACATTATGTAATAAGACGTTTCGACCGAAAACAACCAGTTCAAATTCTTTCAACAAAAACAACTACAATAACAAAGACGTTATCTGAAAGATACACTTGCAATAACTTTGTTGGTGATATAATTCTTAATCTTATTCATAGGGAAAAAGAGCACGTTATTGAATATCAAACAATAGCTGATCTGACCGAGGCACAATATTCTTTTGTAAATTGGGCAAAAAGAATTGTTGAAACAGTAGATAAATATATCCGTAGGTTTGACAAATTATATTACACTGAAGAAGAACTAAAGGAACTGTTCAATATATCTTATGAGCGTATAGAAATTGTTTATCTGATTGAGTTTTACGGTAGCGACCAGGACAACAGTAATCGCTTAGTGAAAGCGGAGCGCTTGAAAAAAATCCTTGCTGACGGTAGCCTTTTAGGTCAGAAAGAAGAAATCGAACTAAAACAAACAAGTAAAGGTCTTGAAGTGAAAGATACAGATATTGAACGCTTAGAACGATCCTATCAAGGACAAGGATTGTTTATCAATGCAGTACCACTTGAATATTAGCTGATTAGCGCTTCTGGGAATCCCAGAGGTGCTTTTTGCTCTATCATAGCTTAACCTTTAGAATGCCTTATAGTATAATTGTGGTATGATTATCACCGCATTAGCAGAGAAAGAGAGCCAAGGGGTTGAATACTACCTAGCCTTATCAGAAACCACAAGCACGCGCGAAAAAATCACTAAGATTGCAAAGCAACAAGGGTATCTTGAAATCAAAGCGTGTAAATACCTTAACAATAACACACTAATTATAACATGGGCAAAAGGCCATCTAGTCCGATTGAAAGAGCCAGAGGAATACAATGAGAAATGGAAAGACTGGTCTTTGGAAATCTTCCTATCGTACCAGATAACTTTGAGTATGTAGTTGATGAAAAGCGTAAGCGACAGTACGATATAGTCGAGAAGAAACTGAAGATTGCTCAACAAATTATCTGGGCAGGCGACATTGATCGTGAGGGTTCTTATATATCCTATCTTATTTGTAAGCAAGCGAAAGTCTGGAATGACGAGCGCAAGACATTTAAGAGCCTTTGGATTGACGACCTCACGGCCAAGCCTATCCGTAAAGGATTTCAAAATCTAAAGGATATTGACTATCGTTACTTACAAGCACAAGAAGCACAAGCACGCGCGATTGCTGACTGGCTTTTAGGTATGAATAGCAGTAGGTATCTATCTAAGTCATTAGAGAAGAAACTAGGTTTACGAGTTCCAGAGAAAGAGGGGAAAATCGCATCTGGGCGTATCATTGGCCCGACTACTTACTTTATCTATCAGAGAGAGCAAGAGCGAGAGAACTTTGTAGAAAGAACCTACTATGAACTAGAAGCGACTTTCACACATCCAAACGGTACATACACTGGTAAATACATTCCAGCCGATATAACCTATACAAAGGGAGAACGGAAAGGGAAGAAGTGGAAAGGAGATTGTGATACCAGAGAGCAGTGGGAGAAGTTAATCGCCAATCAATCTTTTATCGGTCAATTTGACAAAGGAGAGATAGTAGAGTTAGAAAAAGAACTCAAAGAGTCACGCTCACTCGTCTATATAGTCTGAGTGATATGCAGAAAGCTATGGATAAGAAGTTAGGTATCAGTCCGTCTGAAACACTTGCTATCTTACAAGAGTTGTACGAAAAGGATAAATACGTGACCTATCCACGTACATCATCTAATCATATCTCAGTAGAGAGATTTGAATACTTACATGAGAGCCTATATACTATGACACAGTTAGTCGATATCCCTCTATCTGAATGCGTCCAGTCTGGAAAGGTTGATGGATTTTACGTGAACAACAAAAAGGCAGCAGTACACGCTGGCTTAACACCGACCACGGAATTTCCTACTATGGAAGAAATCGAATCATGGAGCAATGAAAAGCGTACTATCTACATGGAATTATTAAAGCGCAGTCTGGCTATCTTCTTACACAAATATCAGTACGAGCAGACCAAGATTATCACGCAAGTTGGAAATGGTAAGTTCCAGACCATTGGGCGCGTGACTGCTCATAAGGGATGGAAAATCTTGTGGGAAGATAAAGAGGCTTTATTTGATATAGATAGCGTAGAAGAGAAACCATTGATTAAAGTGGCCTTGAATGACCTAGTTACTCCTCAACTAACACCGATTGAAAAACATACCTCAAAACCTCAACTCTACACAGAAGGGACATTGATTGACGCAATGGAAACCGCTGGCAGACATTTTGAAGATGAAGAGTTGAGAGCCATCATGAAAGAAACCCAAGGTCTAGGAACTGAAGCAACTAGAGCGCCTACTTTGGAGAAAATCAAGAATTATCATTGGTACGTTGTCAAGAAAGGGCGCATCCACCTAACAGAGTTAGGACGATTACTTTGTCAATCTTATTCAAGTGTTAAAATCCTTAGTGATGCACAGACTACTGCTTTGTGGGAGCAATCACTTAAAAAAATCTCAAATGGAGAGAATACCAAGGAGCGCTTTTTAGCGAATATCATTAGATATTTGAATAGAGAGAGCGAGAAGAACCTTTTTAATGACCTTGACAACTCTATGAATAAGGTTGATTATCTTCCATATAAGGACTATATGGAGAAATTGAAACAATCTGCAACTGGAGAAGTAGGAGAGTGTCCGAAGTGTCATGCACCAGTACGCTATATCACAAGCAAGAATAAGAAAGTATTCTTGAAGTGTCAGAATGGACTACTTACGCAAGAACAACTAGCGAATGGCGAAGTGGCATCTTGTGACTTTTTCTTGAATATGGAAGTGGCGAGCAAGAAGCTCACGGAAAAAATGGCGCGTGATCTTCTCACGAAGAGAAGAACTAGCCTAGTGAAAGGATTTAAAAAATCCAATAATCAAGGTACGTTTGACGCACGAATCATCCTCAATGATGACCTAAAATTATCCTTTGAAAAAGGCTAAAGTGCAATTTAGGCTATCATACTTTTACTTTTCGATGATTTCAAGGTAAACTATTATTATTAAAAATAGAAAGGTTTTTATTATGAAAACAAAAAACTTAGTTTACGTTGGTAAAACAACAATCTTTAAAACACTTGCAATCGGTTTGGTTGCTGGCGCAATCTTAACTGCTAATGGGGGAGTTAAAGCTGACGATGCTATCCGCACTGAAACACATTCATCTTCTGAAGTGGTTTTGCCATCGGATACTCCAACAGTTCCATCAGATACTCCAACAGTTCCTGCTGAAACACCAACAGTTCCATCGGATACTCCAACAGTTCCTGCTGAAACACCAACAGTTCCATCGGATACTCCAACAGTTCCTGCTGAAACACCAACAGTTCCATCGGATACTCCAACAATTACAGACAAAGGTGAACCTGCAATTCAACCAGAGCTCTCTGAAGCGGTAGTAAGTGACAAAGGTGAACCTGCAATTCAACCAGAGCTCTCTGAAGCGGTAGTAACCAACAAAGGCACCCCAGAAGTCCAACCTGAATTGCCAAAAGCTGAAAAGCCAAAAACAACAGATGAGGCCAATAAGCCAAAAACAACAGTAGAGGCAAACGAACAAGGGAAGTCTCAAATTGGAACTACTTCAACTTCAACAGGTCAAGTGGTGCATGATGTAACAAAAGAACCTGTTGAAACAAATACAGGTGCGTCAATTGTTAGCACCCAAGGCGGAAACGTAGTTCTTTCAGATGGTTCAGTGGTTGCTCCTGAAGAGGTCGGTGGTACTGTCAACGAAGATAAGACTATCTCTGTTACTGATAAAGAAGGCAAACTTAAAACACTTCCAAACACTGGAACAGCAAAAAGCATTCTAACTACTATTGGTGGCATGTTAATGACAGCAGTAGGTTACTTTTACAAGAAAAAAATTATTTTAAAATAAGGAAAATTTAAACGAATTATAACAATGTACTGTTAAATAATTTTTAGAATATCTTAAGTTTTTTTCTTTTTATGTCAATTGACAATAGAAGTGAGAAAAGAATGGATATTTAGAATTATTGGTTTTTGTGGAATTTATAGAAGTTTTTTTGAATTTTGTTAAGGAGTAAACAATGAAAGTTAAAGGCTCAATGTTGTTACTTTCAACAGTAACATTACTTGCATTTAGTAATAGTGTAGTTCATGCTGATTCTGCAAGAGAAGCAAGAATCTCTCAACTAGAGAAGCAGAAAGATAGTCTTTATAAGGCAAATGGGTCTAGTGGATTTGAAGCAGGTGGTCGCTGGTATTCTTTGAAGGAAAGTGAAAACAAGATAAAAGAATTAGAACAGCAAGTAACTCAGTTAAATGTACCTTATTCAGAAAAGAATACAATCAAAGTCAGTGCTGAGTATGCAAAGGCTCTTAAAGATTATTTCAATTATGATAAAAGTGAATCTGAAAGAAATCGAGCAGAACAAATTTTTGAAGTCAGAAAGTAGCAAGCTACGTTCACAAGAAGGTAATTTTATTTCTAGTGCTTCAGATCAAGTAGAGGTTTATAATCTTAATAATCTTCCTAAGGAAGTTGAAATTGAACTGAATTACTTTGCCTTGGATATGCTTAATCAAGTTCGTAGTCAAATGGGCATGCCACAGCTTACTCTAGCTAGTTCATCTATTGATTTTGCTGATAAACTTTCAAAAAAAGTTCGCGAAGCAAATAGAAGCGTTTTTGATTGGCATTATGTAAAAGGTATCAATGATGTAGCTAGAGAATATGGCTTGCCTACTTCAAGCAGGGAAGATGAAGTAAGTAAATATGGAAGTCAGTTCTATGAAAACAACTTTGCTGTAAGTGGAGTTTCAAGTGAAATGACTAAAGCTGAGATGAAACAATGGATTTACAATTCTATCTTGAACTTTTTGTTTAATGGGACAGAGTTCCTTCATGCTCAATCAGTAGCTGGTGTGAACTATGGTACAACTAACAAAAATGAGTATCTTGGACTATCACTTCATTATTTAAAAGATGGACTTGGGATTAGTTATATTACAGTTAGTGATGCTGATATTTCTAAAGCAACAAAGAGTGTTTTCAATACTTCTAGTCCGTCAAATACAACAGAAAGCAATCGACAAGCAACTTTAGCTAAGAAATTAAAAGAATTACAAGATGAAAAAGATAAGTATGAGAAGTTACAAACATCTTATAATGATTACAATAAAATTGTGAAGGAGATTGATAGCTTAAAGTCTGAAGAAGAAAAGGAGAAGCAAGAAAAAGCTAATAAGGATAAGGAGAAGCAAGAAAAAGCTAATAAGGATAAGGAAAAACAAATACAAGTCCTGATAAGTCATCCCAAAATCAGGACCAGAATAAACCTTCTCAAAATCAAAGTAAACCTTCTTCAAGTAAGAATGGCTGGATTCAAGAAGGCAAAACTTGGTATTTTTATAAGAATAATCAACCATTGAGAAATACTTGGCAAGGTTCTTATTACTTGAAATCTGATGGTAAGATGGCAGATAAAGAGTGGATTTATGATTCTTATTATGGTTCATGGTTTTATTTAAAACAAGGTGGAACGTATGCAAATAGTCAATGGTATAAGGTGGATGGTTTATGGTATTACTTTAAGTCTGGTGGCTATATGGCAAGAAATACATGGCAAGGATCATATTATTTGAAGTCTAGTGGGGCTATGGCAGCTAATGAATGGATTTATGATTCTTATTATGATTCATGGTATTATTTAAAATCCAATGGAGTTTATGCTCGTAATGAAGTAATTCAAGGATATAGACTTGATTATTCAGGAAAATGGGTATGATTTTAGAAGTATTTAAACGATCTCGTTCACCTTCTTAGGATTATAATGATTGAGATTGGTAAAATATAAAAAATTTTTAATTTAAAAGGAGAAAAAAATTGAGGATGTCAAAGACACAAGAATGTAAGGCTTATGGTTCAATTCGTAAAATGAAGGTTGGTGGTGCATGTGGTGTTATCCTTGCGCTTGCAATGTTGGGAATGGTATTTTCTTCGACTACATCTGCTGATGAAGTATCAGTAAATGCTTCTGAAAATAAAACGATATTAGAAGTACCAATTGTTCATGAAAAACTTGATAAAGCTATTGCAGAAGCGAAAAAAGCTGGTGTTAAAGTTGATGTTGGTGTTACACAAGATAAGGGAGTGGCAACTACTGATACAGTAGCAGGTAAGCAGAAAGAAATTGAAGCTGATTATGTTAATCAGGAAAAAAATGTTAAAACTGTGACTGATGATTATTCTTCTAAGGTAGATAAAACTACTAAAGAACGTGAAGTAATCGAAAAAGAAAACAAGGATAAACAAGATAAGTTTGAAAAAGACGTAAAAGATCATGAAGCAGAAGTCAAACGTATTGAAGCTGAAAATAAGGCTATTCTTGCTGATAATGCTAAGAAAGAAGCTGATACTAAAGCTGAAAATGAACGAATCGAACATGATAACGCTAAGAAAGAAGCTGATTATAAGACTGCCCTAGCAGATCAAAAAACATTTAATGAAAATGTTGATAAGGAAAATGCAGATGCAAAATCTACTTATGAAACTAAGTTAGAAGAGTATCGAAAAAAACAAGCGGTCTATGAAAAACAACAAGCTGAATTGAACAACAAAGATTTGAAAATTGAAAACCCTCATATCAAAGTCTATGGAGATTATGATGAAAGTCAACGTGGAAGTCTCAATTATTACAAAAAATTGCTTGTTTCATTTGAAGGGGTAGAAGGTTTAATTCCTGTAAAAGATTATATTGGTTTGCATTCTGATTCTTCAATTACTGCTAGTCGTGAAGGCTTGTTATCAAAAAGTGATGAATTTTTCGGTGAAATTGTAAGTCCAAAAGTAGGTGATTCTTTCACTATCCATAATGTTGCTGAAAGTAAAGATGGGAATAAAATTTCTGCTCGCTTTACTTTTAATAAAAAAATAGAAGCTGAGTGGGTTGAGAATGGAAAATCATTGAGTCCTACTAAAATCTATATACATAAGAATAATGGTTCTGGTTCAATTAACTTTTTATTTGCTAACCTAGTAGAATTTAATACGAAGATTGATTTCTTCTATGAAAAGGATAAGAAGGAAGTTATTCTTGCTATGGCTTCTGCATTTAATGATATTGATTACGGTCAGGAGTTGAATTTGACCTATCAAGATGGAACAGAAGGAATCGTGTTGAATCCTAACCGTTCTGATGTTCAAAAAGTGGTTCGTGATGGTAAGAATTACTACAAAGGTGAGTATAAAACACCTTGGACTTATGCTGTTCCTGAACGTGGGGTGAAAGCAGGTGATCTTGGGTATGCTAATGTTCGAGATGAAAAGGATATTCCACGTGGATCAATCCTTTCTATTGGATATGGTTCTACATTGAATTTAAGCTATTATAATGGAAAGGGACAGAATGCACCTTATGAAATTAGAGAAGCAAGAGATGATGAATTCTATCGTGCAATAAAAGAATATAGAAGTATGCTATCAGATAGTGAACTTTTTCTTCTAAATATGTTGGATGGGCTGTAGGTTTGTTTGGGAAAGCAAGTGCAATTGTGCCAATTAATATCCATGTGAATCCTCCACTTAAACCCGAATTGAAACCAAAGGATACTAAGGAAATTCCTAAACCTAAATTGGAGAAACCAAAAGAGTTTGTTCCTCGTACAACACTTCCAATTCCACCAGCTCCAACTCCACCAGAGAAGAAAAAAATTCCTGAAATGCCTTCAGTTCCTACTGTAAAAGTGAATTATTCACGTTTGCGTGTTAAACCTTCTACTCCAAAACCTGTAAAAGCTATTACTGATAATTATGGTCACAACATTGATGGTGCGACTACGTTTGACAAAAATGTAAAATTCAGTTTGACGACTGACTACAAGCCATATTCAACATTTACTGCTGATTCAAAAAATGTTGCTAAAACATGGGCCTTGGCAGATGATGTTCAAGATGGTGCATACATGGTAGATGATAGCAAAATCACTATGAAGGATTCTATTGGTAAAGATGTAAAAGCACTTTTTAATATGTACCATGTTCTTTCAGAAAAAGAACGTACACAAGAAATCCAAAACATTTTGAAGGAAACAGGATTGAATCCTAAAGGTGAGTTTTACCTTTGGGTGGCGAAAGATTCTACTTCTTTCTATCAAAACTATGTGAAACAAGCTAAGAATATCACGATTGATCTACCTGCACGTTTGCTTGTAAAAGCAGGAGAAGTTGTTGGAAATGAGTTTGTTCAAGTTGATTATGGCAATGGCTATAAATCAAACCTTGTTACGGTTAAAGTTCCTGATGTGAAGTCAGAAAAACATGCACTTGATAAAACAGGTCAGAAAGTCCTTGACGGTAAAGAAGTTCTAATGGGTGAATTGATTCAGTACCTTCTTGATGGAGTAACTGTTCCAGAAAAACATGATACATTGTCTCAATATGACGGTTTGGATAAGCTCGATACGAAGCATGACCGCTATACAGGGAATTGGAAAGGTATCGTTAAAGGAACAGAATATACTGCTGAAAAAGAGCTTGTGTTACCTTATGATGTGACATTGAAGGATGGTAAAGTGGTTAAGGCAGGGGATAAGATTGCCAAAGATAGCTCTTATGCCTTTACCTTTGAGTTCAACCAAGGCACAAATTCTGAGTTCATCAAGAAACTTGTGACTGTTAAGTGGGATGACAAAAGTGGTCAGTGGTCTTATGTTATCAATCAAGATTTCTTAAACTCTCTAGGAATTAAAGGAACATTTGACGCAGACTTCTATATTGAAGTTGAGCGAATTGCGGCTGGAGAAGTTGAGAATGCTTTCGTCAATATTGTTAATAAACAAGAAATGACTGCCAAGGTTATTACTCGTACACCAGAACCACCAAAACCAAGCGAGCCTAAGAAACATGCACTTGATAAAACTGGCAAGAAAGTCCTTGACGGTAAAGAAGTTCTAATGGGTGAGTTGATTCAGTACCTTCTTGATGGTTCAATGATTCCAGAAAGACACCATCCGTTGTCTCAATATGACGGTTTGGATAAGCTCGATACGAAGCATGACAGATATACTGGTAATTGGAAAGGTATCATCAAGGGTACAGAATATACTGCTGAAAAAGAGCTTGTGTTACCTTATGATGTGACATTGAAGGATGGTAAAGTGGTTAAGGCAGGGGATAAGATTGCCAAAGATAGCTCTTATGCCTTTACCTTTGAGTTCAACCAAGGCACAAATTCTGAGTTCATCAAGAAACTTGTGACTGTTAAGTGGGATGACAAAAGTGGTCAGTGGTCTTATGTTATCAATCAAGATTTCTTAAACTCTCTAGGAATTAAAGGAACATTTGACGCAGACTTCTATATTGAAGTTGAGCGAATTGCGGCTGGAGAAGTTGAGAATGCTTTCGTCAATATTGTTAATAAACAAGAAATGACTGCCAAGGTTATTACTCGTACACCAGAACCACCTAAACCAAGCGAGCCTAAGAAACCAGATCCTCAGCCATCACTTCCAAAACACCCAGAAAAACATGCACTTGATAAAACTGGCAAGAAAGTCCTTGACGGTAAAGAAGTTCTAATGGGTGAGTTGATTCAGTACCTTCTTGATGGTTCAATGATTCCAGAAAGACACCATCCGTTGTCTCAATATGACGGTTTGGATAAGCTCGATACGAAGCATGACAGATATACTGGTAATTGGAAAGGTATCATCAAGGGTACAGAATATACTGCTGAAAAAGAGCTTGTGTTACCTTATGATGTGACATTGAAGGATGGTAAAGTGGTTAAGGCAGGGGATAAGATTGCCAAAGGTAGCTCTTATGCCTTTACCTTTGAGTTCAATCAAGGTACAAATTCAGAGTTCATCAAGAAAC
>BNJS01002394.1_pt1 | contig 74649 bp, 117 predicted proteins | sample 8540461 | NCBI WGS metagenome assembly BNJS01 (sample SAMD00202454, study PRJDB9452) | human saliva metagenome | isolation source: human saliva | place: Japan
TGACGAAAATGTTAAATTCAAGGGTTTATTTCCATGAGCACTGTACTGTCGTTCCTCAAAACTTCATTGGGCCTAGAGGAAAACCTAGAAATGTACTACTAACCCACAGATGCAGCACAAAAATTTGTTTCACTGGTTAACGGAACGTGGCTATCAAGTAATGATGGAAAAAGATGTTGCTGAAAAAGCTGGGGCTTCCTGCAGCAAAATCTTGCAACACTTGACGAAATCATTGGCTGCCAGCGCAGTTGGTTATCGTGATTGGTGGCGATGGCACTATGTTGACGTGCTCGCGTATCAGCAAAATATGATATTCCATTGATTGGTATCGTCAACTGCGGTAATTTCAGGATTTTAACAGATATTGACCTGAAAAATGCCTATGCTCAACTTGAAGCTTGTTTGTGAACGCGGTGAATTTTTCGTGGAAGAAACGTATTAGGAAGCAAAAATTCGAGCGTGCAGGTGAAATCAGACGACAGGTAATGCGGTGAATGAGGCGGTTATTCCATCCTGCGAAAATTGCGCATATGATCGATTTTCATGCATATATCAATGATAAGTTTGCATTTTCACAACGTTCTGATGGATTAATTGTTTCCTACCCAACAGGCTCTCTACGGCTTATTCTCTTTTCCGCTGGTGGGCCCGATTTTTTGACTCCAAACCTTAATGCCATTGTGCTAGTGCCACCGTTTCACACTTAACTTTCGTCCCTCTTGTTATTGATGGTGATAGCAAAATATCAATTCGTTTTGCTGAACATAATACATCTCAATTGAAGTGGGCTGTGATAGTCAAATAGCCTTACCTTTTACGCCTGATGACGTGGTTCATATTCAAAAGCGAGCATAAACTCCGATTGCTTCATCTAAAAATTATAATTATTATAATGTATTAAGTACCAAATTAGGTTGGTTGAAATCATTTTAATTTTTAGCATAGTCGAAGTACCTTAAAACACTGTACTCCTTTACTGTAAATTAAATCAGTTGTAAATATGATTGATATATAAAGTTAAAGGATTTTTGCTATGCTTACTCAACTTACTATCAATACTTATGATTGTTCGCCAGCTGATATCGAATTGGCGAAAGGTCTGCTATCACTGGGGAAACTGGGGCTGGTAAAATCTATCGCCATTGATGCTTTAGGTTTATGTTTGGACAAAGAGAAACCAATGGTACGCGAAGGGCAAGAACGTGCAGAAATTTGTGCAACTTTTCCAACTAGAATCGCATAAATCCTGCTTATCAATGGCTGAATGATCAAGAATTACAAGATCCAGATAATCCAACTGAATGTATTTTGCGTCGTGTGATTAATGCAGACGGACGTTCTAAAAGCTTTTTATTAATAGTACTCCTGTATCCGCTTCTCAATTAGAAATTGTCAATATCTCTGTTCATATATATCAGGGCAGCACGCTTCTCAATTGCTGAGACTATCAGCTTCAGTTAGTTGGATAATTTTGCTGCTCATCCTGAATTGCATGATGAAATGCGTGAAGATTATCAGACATGGAAAAATCTTCAAAATCAAGTTAAAACCTTTCAACAAAAAGTAGAAAATGAAGCACGCAAACAACTTTTACAGTATCAAGTGAGATTAGATGAGTTTAATCTTCGACCAAATGAATATTTGAATTGAAGATGAACAACGTCGTTTATCTAGCAGTGAACAGTTAACCCAACTTTCTCAATCAGCCCTGGCAAATTTTTAAGTGAAAATGACACGGTAAAATATCGATAGCTTGCTGTATCGTGCGACACAATATATTGATGAATTAGCTGAACTTGATCCGCCATGCTGAAGTGCAAAAGTATGCTGAATGATGCGTTGATTCAGTGCAAGAAGCAACCAGTGAAGTGCGAAATTTATCGAGTAATATCGAGCAAGATCCCTCAACTTTACAGGAAATCGAACAAAGAATTAGTCAGGCTTTACAACTTGCCTGTAAACATCAGTTAAAGTTTGAAGATCTTGGTGAACATCACACACATTAAAAGCAGAATTAACCGCACTTTTTAGATTTTTCTGAAAGTGAAGAGATGTTAATTGAGCAGAAAACTCGCATTTGAACAAATGCGGGCAACGGCTAAAGCATTAACTGCAAGTCGTCAGCAATCTGCAGCTCGCTTAACGCAGAAATGTCACGCAGTCGATAAAACAGCATGGAAAATGCTGAATTTTATGTAGAGTTGAATACGGATTTAGATAAAGTAGGATCAAACGGTGCAGATAATGATGTTTTTACTTTATGTAGTAATTTAGGTCAACAACCTCAACCGTTAGCTAAAATTGCCTCTGGTGGTGAGCTTTCTCGTATTTCTTTGGCGATTCAAGTTTTAAACTCTGATCAATCGGCTATCCAACGTTAATTTTTGATGAAGTGGACGTGGGCATTAGCGGAAAACAGCAGCGTTGTTGGAAAACTTTTTACGTCAATTATGGACGCTGCCAAGTAGTTGACGCTGTAACCACTTGCCACAGGTTGCTTGTCACGGCCATCATCAGTTCAATGTGGATTCTACTGTGATAATAAAACTGAAACGGGACTGACCGCACTTTCACAAGCTGAACGTGTACCAGCCTTGGCAAGACTCTTATGGAAGTGAAATTACAGAATTAGCCTTAGCCAATGCACAGGAAATGCTAGATTTAGTCTATTGCAAAATATTTAATTGCTATTTTAATGAACTAAATAGCTTATCCCAAAATGCTTGAATAAATGACCGCTCTTGGACAAATCTAGTTTCATCCACACAGAGGATTTACCTGATCAAATTCAAGTGGTGAATAGCGATTGTAAATCGACGTAACTATTGTTTTTAAAGTGTTGCATGTCTGTGTGGCTAATAATTGAGCCTCCGCCATATCATCGAAAAATAGCGCATTGTCTGACCATTTTGTCAGTTGTGGGTTTTGAGGGGCATTGGCATGCACTAAATATTGAGCGATAAATTCAATATCAGATACCACCTGCGATCTCGTTTTTAAGATTAAATTCACCATCTTTTGAATGGGACAAATGCGTGAACATCTCGCATCTCCACAACATCTCGCTTTTAATTGTCACATATCTCGTGATGCAGAAAGTACTTGTTGGCGGATATGCTCAAATTTAGCTTTAAGAGATGATTCACCAAATACAGGGCGAGCACGCACAAGAGCTTGTTTTTCCCATGTCCAAGCTTCATTTAATTGATAATGTAAATGCAGAAAGAGAGCAGCCAATTTAGCAGCATCGCCAGAAGGGCGTAGGCGCATATCCACCATAAAGTACGCCAGCGGAAGTATTTATGCTGAAAATACTATACAATCTATGCAAAACGCAGTAAAAATTGATTGCTATCAATCACTGCCACCTGTTGTTTGATCTTTCTATGGCATCGTACAAAAATACGAGGTCTAAACTCGGATTTATAAACTCGAGTTCAATACCACCCAGTTTTCCATAACCAATCACTAAAAATCCTTTTCATCATTTTTGTAAATGTTCAGGTACGTCAAATCTAGAGGAAACTTGCTTTCCAAGCCAGATTCACAACGACTTCAATAATCGCTTCGGCAAGATAGGTTAAAATGATCGCTCACCTTCATCATCGGTAATGCCCCCAAAATATCTCGCGCCACTTTTTTAATAGGGTTGCTGCTTTAAATTGACGTAAAGCATCATTGCTTTCGTTCTTCATCATCAGGTGGTAAAACGAAGCAAATATTGCGTAACTCCTGCATGATGTGCAATGGCAACGGATGGCGTAGCGCCTCTGTATTAAGCAATTCATCTAATAAGATAGGGTGGCGAGCCAGTTGTTCTGAAATAAGTTGAGACTGTGCACAAAGTTCAATAACTTGCTGAAGGTAACGAGGATTTTCCAATATCATTCTAAATAAGTCAGTGCGACTCGAAAATTTTTCAATAATGTTCAGAACTGGGGGAGCAAAAGTGCGGTAATTTTCTTGTTCAAAATGAGGGCATGCATTGGCATTAATGGCTCAAAGATCATGCTCCACGTGAACCAATCTACTCTGTGATTTAGGCTGTCTTTGAATTGAGCAAGCTTTTCTAAAACGTCATCAATATTATTTTTCTGATATGCACCACTCTCTAATAATGTCTGTTCAATATCCTCAAAATCTGCTTCTATCTTGCCATTGGCTATCCGTGATGATGGCTCATCTTGTTCATCACCGATTAATTGAGTAAATACTAGCCCGCACTTTTTCTTGTTTTTGTTGTAAAGCGTGGTAAAAATCGTCCCAATTTTCTATTGATAATGTTTTTCAATGGTTTGATTATTTTTCATTTAAACAGGTGAATGTTTTATATGCCTCGACTCAAACGAATTTGATTCATTCTCATCGGTTGGTAGTGTTTGAGTTTCGTTGATCGTTAATTGCTTGTAGAATGTCTTTCACGCGGCGTATATATAATCTTACGTAAATCGTGGAATTGTTGCTAGTAATTAACTCCTAGTTTGGTACTCAGTGCAAGATCCTTAAGAGTGAATGTTGTTGCAGATTGATTTCTCGCCCGGCCTCGAATGAGTTGAAAATCCTGCACGATAAATCTGACTTCACGAATACCGCACACTAGTCTATTACTTTAAAACCACGACTGCGTCACTTTTCGCTCAATTTTATTTTCATTCGCGTAAAAGATTGAACTCACTCAAAGTCAAAGCAGCGACGATACAAAAGGGCGTAACATTTTTGCAATTTTGATACGTTGGGATCCTTTTGTTTGTGCACCCAATACTCGCCTTTGATCATCGGCATAGCGTTCCTAAATTCTACTCTTGATCTTTGGATAATATTGTTCCATTGCCGCAAAGCTGAGAACAAGCGCACCGTTGTCACCAAATGAGCGCACGCGTATATCGGTTCGATACACAAAACCATCAGAGGTAAATCATCTAAGGCAGAAACAGGCGTTGCCCCTAACGCGTAAAATTTTCCACGTATCCACCGAACGTCGAGCATCTGTAGTTTCAATGGACGTTTCCTCGTGATGGATAAGGAAAATTAAATCAATATCCGAGGAAAAATTTGAGTTCAAAGCCGCCTAATTTCCCATTCCTAGGATATATAAAGCTGCTGCGGATTGCCTTGTTCATCCATTGTGTGCCCATTCCTGCACAGGCTTGATGATAAAGCCAATCGCGTGCAAGGATAATTAAAACTTTCTGCAAGTTGTGAGAAAGCTGAACAAAAATTTCAACAGTCGCAAGATTCAAACTTTGACAAAACTTAATTTTGCCATTTCAATGTTACGGAATTGGCGCTAATGTTTGATAGAGTGCGTTTCGCGCAGTACATTGGTTTCAACTCTCAGTCAAACGTTCAGTATAGGCAGAGCAATCTGCAAAAACAGGGTACGTTATACCACCATTGTTTCACTAAGTGCGGGTATTTTTGCAAGACTTTTTTCCCAGTCAGATATGCTACAGCATATGCCTAAATTGGTAAACAGGCAGTTCAGGATGGTTTAAATTTTCGAATGCTCGTGAATCTGGGAAAGTTCTGAGAAAGATTGGCACAGAATTGCGCCAAGAGACTGTAATTTCTGTTCAATGAGGGCAGAAAGTGCGGTCATCTAACCTTTTTGATAGGAATCTATGACGTAATACGGTTTCTTTCGCTTGTTGAGCGCTAAACTATCCAGCCATTGTACTGGCGTTTTCAAACCGCGCAGCCATGAGCTGGCGTTTAGTTTAGCTGGCGCGTTGCGCAAATACCACGGAAAATCATTTCTCGTGATCGTGAATCGCCTCTGCAAACATTCCTACATCTGATGATAGCCCACGCAGCGAATCGACGGTAGATTACTTTAAATACCACGCATAAAGTTTTCTACCTTTCGCTTGAAGCCCAGTCTCAACTCATCTTTTGGCGAAAGCGTTGTTCAATGCGGTCGCGCAAAAGAGCGATCTTTTGCGGCGCAATTGCAAATTGCACAAATCATAAGGCAAGCGGCTTCATTTTTCCGTCAGCTCTGTGGAGTGATTTTTCCTGTGATATAAAAACCTCTAGTCACTGATTGATTCGCTGAGAATCGCTCGGGATTAATTCCGGGCGGCAGAACAGATCGATTTTGGCGAGTTCTGTAGTGTAATGCTGCCCAACCTTTGTTGTTCTGCTTTTGTTCTGATCCTTGACGCGAATATTTTCATCAGCAGAAGGTAATGGCGAAAAGTCCTTCGATTAAGGCTTTGCAATACAACATCGTGCCGCTCACTAGTAACGGAATCCTCAGTGTAATATTCACATTCATCGTAGTGCATCATCGCGGAAATCTCATTGTGAATAGCTTTCGACGGATCTAAAATATCAATCAAAACGGTGAGGCGCAAGGTCAAGTTCTTTTCTTTGATGGTTTCGCTGTCAGCCAATATCCATCTCCTTATAAATGAGCGCTGAATCCACACTAATCACTCTGACTGGAAGGTTTCAGTAGAATGGCTAAATCTGTTTTTACCTGAGGCCTAGGGCCCATTATTCGGTTGGTTCTGCAAGAAATCTAAATTTCGTCTAATCAAAGGCTGCACAATTATTATGGTTTTAGAACTAGTAAATGCCAAAAGTGCGATCTGTTTGCGTGAGTAAAACGTTCCGTCCTCGCTCGAGAATTGATGCTCGCTAAAAGTGTTAAAGGTTTGTACATTCTAATTGGCATAGTGTGGTTAAAAATGGTGATGAATTTTCATCCCTAGTCAGCATTGCACATCACGCATTTTGTAGATTTTGTGTACGCAATAAACTGGCACTTTTATTTAGCGTTAACGTAATTGTCGCTTGATTTTCGATAAACTCAAAGCCAATTTTTGAAGTCATCTGAATATTGCTACTGCTTTGAAACTGGTCGGATTCAAAGTTGAAACACGATTGGAACTCAATAAAGGCTGTTGTTCAATGTGTGTTTGTTGTAAAGCCAATTCGCCATTGCAAAGCGTTGTAATTTTTCCAATGATGCAAAAAGAAATCTTGGTTCTGTTAGAATAACAGCGCGCGATTTTCAATAAGTGAAAGGGCGGTAGATGATGAGCACTCAAATTATTTCAGCTTGACGACGATTTTAGCTGTATCTGAAAATATTTTCGTTGTGCTGTATTTCGATATCCTTTTGTCTCTGTAGGCGGTAATGTGCGTAACAATCTCACCATATAAACGTTGCTCAGTTTTACTTCGGCATCAGAACGGTAATCTCGATAACCGGCACTGCATGCGATTTGGCAACACTGGTGTTAGAAAAGTGCGCTTGATTTTGCTGTGGTTTTTCATGAGCGCTTGTGGCGCAGAGTATGTCCCGCAGCGTGCAATGATTAGGACGAATGCTGTAATTCGGCTGGGGTTCATCGCACCGTATTTTCTATGATTTTCTACCGCACTTCTCGTGTGCCAATCAGTGTTCTGATTGTTTAGCGCATGGCTGATGCCTCGTAAACAAAACTGCTGAATGGAGGCAGTGAGTGAAACGCACTTCTGTTTGAGTTTGACTGAACATTTACATCCACATCATGGGCTTTAAGTCAATACAACACAAACGCAGGATAAGCATCCGTTGCAACATATTGTGCATAGGGCTTGTCGAATAGCATGATTGATCACTTTATCTCTCGAACCATCTGGCCCATTAATATAGCACAACTTAAATCATTTTGAGTTCGGCTAAAATTTGGTGTGGCCACCCAGCCGGATAAAGTGTAAATCATCGTGTCAATCAATCGTAAGGCATTTTGACAAAAATCATCCCCGCCAAATAGGCGACACGTTTTAGTTGCTGATTGAGCTCTTCAGCAGGACGATATTGACGGATGATTTTCCCATATGCGTTAGCGTAAATGCCGCATTGAATTTTGTTAGCTAATGCGGCGAATGACTTTCATCAATATGCGCAAATTTGTTTTATCTGTGCGCAAAATTTTCGGCGGGCTGCGTGTGTTGACAGATTAGCAACTTCGACTCGTTGTGCTGACATGGATGTGATGCGGGCTTTGATCGTTGTTTCATATCACGGCCCTGCGCATAAAACGTGCCAAGCCCAGCTTTGCGCTTCGGTGCGAGAGTGAGCGTTAAGCGCGATACCGAGCTGATACTAGCCAAGGCTCTCGCCACGAAAACCCTAAAACTTAAAATGGCTTCTAGATCGTCAAGATCTGGCTATTTTACTCTGTAGCATGTCGAGCTAAAGCTAGGCTTAATTCTTCTTTTGAAATGCCACAGCCGTTGTCACGAATGCTGGATTAAATTTGCCCCACCATTTCTGATATCGATTTGACTATCTAAAATCTGCATCAAGGTTATTTTTCCACTAATCACCATGACGAGGGCGTTCTACCATTCACCAGCAGCATTTAGTTCAGTGTGGAAAGAATTTTAATGTGCATTTATTTTTCTCTTAATTTTAATGTCCGCTTAGGCTTCACCATCTTTTTGATTTTGGATTCAGCTTTTAAAATTTGACTGACTGAAATATTGGGACCTCGCGATACAGCATAGATTGTCTGATCTTTTGAATGACATGGTAAAGCGGAATCTCTCTCTCATCCGATTTTTAGTGGATGAGGTTTCCTCTTTTCGTTTTATTTGAGGATTTATTTTTTTATCCGTTTTATTTTTCTGATTTTTCTACTTTTGCAGTATTGGTTTTTCAGTCGTTTTTCTCACTCTTTTTCACCGCACTTTCTTTATTTTTGATGAATTTATTTTTCATCTTGTGCTTTCTGAGTTTTTCCATTATCTGGAATTTTGATGGTTTCACCAATCCAAAAGCGCTCATGCTTTTAATTTATTTAACGCCACAATGTCCGCTACTTTTGACATCATATTTATTCGCAAGGCTTCCTAAACTTTCCTATTTTTGACTAGTAGCGAAATACCACTATCTTTTTACTGCTGTTCTCATTTGGTATTTTTATCGGAAGATGCGGTCATTTTTCTGAGTATTTTTGTATCACTTTGTTTGCTATTCTGAACAATGTCATCACTTATGAAAGATTTAGCTTTTTCCGCCGCGGAAAAACCACTAATCCCTCATAAACTGGCATATAGGCGATACGACGACGATAGGCATGAGAGTTGCTTTTGTTCTTCATCAGAATTTGATAGAAAACCTGTTTCCACCAACACGGAAGGAATATCTGTGAACGTAGAACACCTAGACTTGCGTGTTGAGGAACACTGCGGCTTAAGGTCGTCACTTTAGAAAAATGACTTAAAACATGTTCGCCTAGCTCATAACTGTACGTTGGCTGATGACCAAATTGTAAATCAAGTACAGTCTGGTCAAGATATTTATCATTATTGTGTGAAAGCACTTTTCCTGCGCCACCGAGTAATTCGGAGCGTTTTTCATCGTCTTCAACCATTGACCCATTTCATCATTGGCTCGACGGTTTGATAACACCCAGACCGAGGCACCGCGACGTTCAGGTGATTCAGATGAGTCCGCATGAATGGAAATGAGATAATTCGCTTTAAATTTACGTGCGATTTCTGAACGCTCAGGCACGGAAATATAGTAATCACTGCTGCAGTTAATCACGCGAAAAATTTGATCTTTATCGAGTAAGGCTTTTTAACTCTTTTGCAATCGAAAGAGTGACATTTTTCATAAATGCCCAAAGTTTCGGGCTGATTGCACCTGGATCTTTTCCTCCATGACCTGGGTCAATCGCAATCGTAATTGGGGCTGCAAAGAGAGAAGCTAAACGTTGAGAAAAAGAAAAATAAAATTTTTAGTTTTCATAAATAAATTAATTAGAGAATGCTTTTTATAATATTTTTACCTAAGTTTGTTTGTGCGATTAATTCAATATTTCGTGCATCATCGTAATAATCAATATTTACTAAAAATATCTGCTTCGGGCAATATGCCTTGGCCTTTTTCAGACCATTCAATTAAGCAGATGCTATCCGTATTAAAATAATCTCTAATAGCCCATAAATTCGAGTTCTTCTGGATCTGCTAAACGATATAAAATCAAAAATGATAAATCATTTTGCCAGCAATATTGTATTCTTCAACTAGCGTATAGTTGGGCTTTTACATTACCTGATGACCGATACACTTTGCAGTATTCCGCGCAAGTTAGCGTTGTTTTTCCCGCCCAAGATCACCGTTAAGATAAACCATAATGGCTTTTTCTGTATGTGCAATTTTAAAAGAATCGCCAAATTTTTGCTCGAAGTGGAGCATAGAAAATTCATCAGGGATATATCGAGTTAAGCTTTTCCATAACGGTCATGAATGAAGAAACAAATGTAGCGATTCTACCGCACTTTTGAGGTTCATAAAAGTGCGGTGAAATTTAGGATTTAATTTTATCATTTCATGGTCATCAAATTGTCTTGACCAAAGTCTGTTAGTAGTTGAGTGTTAGTAAGACCAACCGATGCAATTTCAAACAACGGCACACTGACAAACCTCACGGTTATGCATATCATAATGGGGGATCGTTAAGCGCCTGTTTTGAATGATTTCGCTGTCGTAGCCAAAAATATCCAAATCCAACGTACGCTCCCCCAGCGACGTAAACGTACTCGACCTTGCCTCATCAAGTGTTGCACCATCCACAGTGCAAGCGGGCTAAGCTCGGTTTTAATTTCTTTGCAACGGCATTCACATAATCGGGTTGATCTTGTGGGCCGAGCGGTTTGCTTTTATAAAGAGCCTCGTCGTTACCAAATGAGTGTTTGGTAACTGACTTATCGCTTTAAGCGCAGCATGTAATTGTTCTACTGGTGTGTGTAAATTGCTACCTAGAGGCAAATATATGCAGTAATCATCTTTTTCCTTATTCTGCTGAGCGCGTTGTTACGACGGCGTGGGACGGTAGTATCTTTTGGTTTGGGATGGGCGTTGTTGCTCGTGTACCAACTGTTCGCGCTGTTCACCATTGTTGAATTGATATTCGTGCCACCATTTGGCCAATTCGATCGTTTCGCCACCTTCAACTTTCTGCACGCATAGCCAGTAAATCAAAGCCTGCACGGAATTTTGATGTTCCATGGTGCGCATTGGTGCTGAGCCAGTACGTTTTAATAATTGTAGTTGAAGAACCAAATATCACGAATGACCGCAGTATGACGACGTGGGCGCAGCCAAAGCATGACAGAATAAATCTAAAACTTCATTCCCGCCAAAGCATAAGCGATCATGGTTATTTAGACCGCCTTTCATTTTTCAAGATTTCACCTTTTTCGCGTAATGGATACCAGAAAAATGCCGCAACAAGACGCAGGATTAATACGAAGTTTATCCGCAACACGTTCATCCGTAGAAGTAAGTGCTGGTGACGATCATGCGTCTCGTGCAAAAAGCTATCTTCTTCTGTAAAATATGGGCTTAATGCAGGGAAAAGTTGTTCAAATAAACCATATCATGGCGTAATAAACGATAGGTTTTACCCTTTGTCCCTGCCTGTAATAATTTTAAACTTTCATCAAATAAGCGAGCTGGCGGAATATTTTTAATAAAGGCGCAAAGTTCACGAATTGGCTGTTCGCCCGGTTTTTCAAGGAACATATCAAGTTTGCCATGAAACGAATGGAGCGCAGCATGCGCACAGGATCTTCTGATAACGCGTAACTGGATCACCGATTAAAGCGTAGTTTTCCCCGCTTTGAGATCATGGATACCATCAAAATAATCACGTAAGGTATTGGTCTCTGCGGATTGTAATACAGCGCATTGACCGTAAAGTCTCGGCGTTCTGCATCTTGTCTGATCGTACCGTAAACATTATCGCGCAGTAACATGCCTTCATCGTTCTGTTTCGCTTGATTTTCATTGCGAGCATCACTGTGATTGGTACGGAAAGTGGCGACTTCAATAATATCTCGACCAAACATATTATGAAAGCTAATCGGAAACGGCGACCCACTAAACGGCATTGGCGCTGAAAAATATTTTGATTTGCTCAGGACGGGCGTTTGTTGCAACATCAAAATCTTTTGGTTTTTGCCGAGCAATAAATCGCGGATACATCCACCGACGATATAAGCTCCGAAACCTTGACGTTGTAAAGTTTTTCCACAATGGTGAGTGCATTACGGCCAAAATCACGCGGTGAAATATCAAATTGAGCCGCTTTTTAATCATATTTTTATCGTAGCGGTGTGTTTGTTCTGATGCCCGCGCTTTTTGGCATTTGACTATTAGAACGCTCAACCTCGTTTAGAATGAGCACTTGTTTTGGCAACTCTTTTGATGTCTTCTTGCCAAACAAATTTTTGATATAAGTAAGAATAATTTACTCCGTAGTTGGAAATAATGATTTAGCCCTTTTTCTGTAAAGAAAAGGTAGGATTTTTCCATTTTAATGCAGTGCGGCTAATTTTTAACCGCACTTTTTGTATTTTTCAACAGAAATGAATTAACCAGCGACTTGTTTTTCTCGGATTTCAGCTAAAGTTTTTGCAATCAATGCAAAGATCCGCTGTTGGGCGTGCTTCTAAACGTCAGAAATGCCAATTTCTTCACCACAACAATCACAGTAACCAAAATCATCGGTATCAAGTTTTTCAAGGTTGCTTTCAATCATTAGTTTACTGTTCGCGATCGACGATTACGTAATTCTAGACTGAATTCCTCTTCCTGAGTTGCTCGGTCTGCGGATCGGGGAATTCATCACCATCCCGCATATGTGCAACGGTGCGAGAAGCTTCTTCCACGATTTGCTCGTGCCAAGCATTAAGAATTTTTTTCTGAAATGAAGAATTTGATCTTCACTCATATATTCTTCATCTTTTTTCATTTGATAAGGCTTTACGCCTGCAACTAGCAAGCTCAACGATGCTTTGACATCTCTCACCCCTAATACATACAGAATCTAAGCGTGAACTTCACGACTTCCTGTCTTGTTATTTTAGTTTGTTCCTGACAGCACTTTTTAGGAACCCAATTTTTGAGGGCGGTATAAATATCAGAAGTTGTTTTGTTTTAGCAAAGGGCAATTTTTCCTGAAAACATTTATTTTGCGATACAGATCGCAGAAAACGTGAAGCAACCTTTGCTCATATTTGAGATAAAATCTAGCCTAGGCTTAGAAACGATAAGCTATTAATCTGCTATAAAAATGAAATTAAACTTAATAACTTTAGCTGTCTTTGTTGATTGTTGCGGATTTAACGTTGTTATTTCTACCGCAGTCGTGGCTATTGTTTTGGCAAGTTGCTCTGTTATTGCGCTTGCTTTGATTTTTCTTTTATGCGTAGAAATTTTAGTTTTATTTCTTGCCTTTTTGTTGTTTCTTTCAGGTTATACACACCATTCGGCACTTAGCTTTGTTACAACAGGCTCAAAGCATACTCGCTCAAAAACAAGTGGTGACTTTTGAGATCCAAGAAATTTTGCACCAACAGGATTATCAAACGCTTATCGCCACAGCAACATTGGCGGATAACTTACGAGAGCAACGAATTTTTTAAATTGAAAGCGAAAGAGGAGTTTCTCAATTATCGGAAATTTGGCAAGCTGAAATTTCCTTACGTCCCCTTTCTGCGCGATTAAATTTGTGGATTTGATCGGCAACAATGGTATTTTTCAAAAGAGATTACCGCTGTTGGAACAGTAAAAAGTGCGGTGAAAAATTGCTGATGATTTTCATCATTGCGCAGAAAAATTGCAACAAGTAAAGAAGCAAACGGAAGGATTATCTCTACAAGGTTTATTGATTGCGTTAGCTTTTTGGCGAACGTGCTTGGTTAGATAAAAACACTTGGTCAATTTACCAACAAACCAAATACTGCGCATCTTATTGCTATTTCTGGCTTACATATTGGCTGGCTATGGGGATTGATTTTACTTGGCGCGTGTTGTGCAAGTATTTTTCCCCACCCTGTTTTATTCATCCTTATTTTCCTTTAGTTTTTGTGTTTTATTTGCTGAATTTATGCGTATTTGGCTGGTTTTAGCGTGTCAACTTTTCGTGCCATATTTCAGCACTTGTTTTTCGTTTTCGTATAATGAGGCGACATTATTCGCCTCTTCAGCTTTTTACGCTGGTTGTCGGATTCTTGCTTTCCTGCGATCCACTAATGCCGTCGTTTTTGGCTTTCTTGTGGTGCAGTTTATTGTTTGATCGTCTGGTATCGTTATGTGCCTTTTTCTTTTCAATGGAAAATCGCTCCCTTTCACCAAAAGTGCTGGATTTTAAGTTTATTTCATTTGCAATTTGGGTTATTGCCTCTTTTTACGCCTTTATGCAGCTTTTTCTATTTAATGGCTTTATCGTTGAGGTGGATTTTTAGCCAATCTTATTGCCGTACCACTTTATAGCTCCTGTACTTTGATTTTATTTTGTTGTTTTACTAATGGTTTGTTTTTCTTGGCAACTTTGCAAACAAACTAGCTGAAGGAATCACTTGGTTAATTTCTGTTTTTCAAGGAAATTGGTTTAATGTTTCATTTAATTTAGCTTTGGTTTTAACCGCACTTTGTGCAGGAATTTTTATGTTAATTATTTGAGTATTTACCGAGAACCTCGAGATTTCATCAACCAAAGCAAATACGAGCAAGATAGACGAACTCAGTATCTTTGTACAGATCGAATCAACGTTTTACGATGTTCTTTTCGGTATTATGTTGCTTTGTTTTATGATTTTGTTGTTTAAACAATTGAGTAAGCCAATTTGCAGGTAGATACTTTTAGATGTAGGGCAGGGCTTGCAACGTTGATGTGGAAAATGGTAAAGGGATTCTCTATGAGATACAGTCCTGCATGGCAAGGGGAAATATGGCTGAATTAGAAATTTTCGCTCTATTTGCAAAGAGAAGGGGATTATTTGGAAAAAGTTGATTTTGAGCCACGACGATAACGATCATGCAGGTGGTGCTTCGACAATTTTAAAGGCGTATCCGAAATGTGGAATTTATTACCCCTTCACGACTATGGGGAAAAATCACCGCACTTTTTGTACTGCTGGACGTGATTGGGATTAGTAGCTACATTTTCAAACACTTTCACCCGCATTCTATTGTGGAGCGAGCAGATAATCCCCATTCTGTGTGATTTTAGTCGATGATGGAAAGCATAGAGTTTTGCGACTGCGATGCTGAAATAAAAATGAGCAAATTTTGCCCGCACTTTAGGAAAAATTGATGTGTTACAGTGGGGCATCATGGGAGTAAAACATCGACAAGTGAATATCTTGCTTTGCAGGTTAGACCAGATGTAGCGATTATTTCTAGTGGGCGTTGGAATCCGTGGAAATTCTCCATTATTCGGTTATATGAAAGGCTTCAATCGCTATAAAAGTATGAGAAAATACCAAATTTCAGGGCAAGTGCGGGTAAATAAAGAGCGATTAGAAAACTCAAACAAGCACGCACAGAATTTTCCCTGGTATGCGCGTAATTGATTCTCGAGCGAATAAAAAGGTACAATGCGCGCAATTTTTACCATTAGATAGCGATTATGCAAGAGCAAAATTACAAGAAAATGATTTTTCAACCTTACAAACTTTTAAGCGTTTAGTACAACAATTAAACCTTTAGCGGGGCTTGTTGTTTCGGGTATCGCATTGATGTTTTGAATGCGTTGGCTAGATTCAGGTTTGATGATTGTTAAAACTCTTTGTTGGACGATGTTTTGGGTAAGTGCAAACCATTCATTTTTGAAAAATTATGGCTTTGTGTCGTCGTTGGAATGATTATTTTACGCGGTGTACCAACTTTATTTCTAATTATTGTTTAGCATGGGTATCAGGCAGTTATCATGACAATGCGTCGTCGCTTGTTTAACATTTAATGTTTATGCCAGTGAGTTTTCTTTTGACAGAAATTCAACAGGTAAATTACTTTTCGTATCACTTATGATTCTGAGATGATTGCAAGTTCTTCTTCGGGATCCTTTTGATTACTATTGCCGCGAGAAGGCATATATTATTTTCGCTATTGGCCGTAATGTTTTACACGAGCTGGGAATTAACCCTTTGTCTTTATTTGTTATCGGGCCAATTATTGCTGTGTTGATCACTATCGTGTCCATTCTCCGTAAATTGAGTAAGAATTTACAAGATTCAATGGGGAATTCAACTCTGCAAACGACTGAGCAAATGCTAGAAAAGGCATATGTGGTGCTTTCTTTGGTGGGCAGCTAGTGGAGGAAGAACGTTTCGATATCGTGAGTAACGATATGCGTCGTAAAGCGCTGAAAATGGTCACCGCAGATCCCAGTTTCCGGACCCTGTTGCCGCAGATCATTGCTTCTCTTTGCTTTGGCGGCAGTATTGTTTTTAGCGCGACGCACTCCGTGGATTGCGTGGAAGACAACCCTAAGTGCGGGTTCTTTACGGTACGGTGGTTTTTCTCATCTATGTTGAAGCGATGATGCGCCCATTAAAATCTTTTTAACGAACGTAAACTCTCAATCCCAACGAGGAATGGCAGCCTGTCAAACGCTATTTGCTATTTTAGACGTAGAACCAGAGACAATGCACTTATCAAGCAGAACCCGCGAAAGGCGCGCTGGAATTTAAGAATGTGAGTTTTCGCATATTCAAGGAAAAGAGGAACTTGCATTAAATAATCTCTTTAGCGTGCCCAGCTGAGAAACCAACCGTAGCTCTAGTGGGGCGTTCTGGATCGGGTCAAATCAACCATTGCTAATTTAGTGACGCGCTTTTGTACGATATTGAGCAAGGCGAAATTACCGGATGGCGTGTAAAGATCCAAGATTATCGTAAGCTATCCAATTTACGTGAAAATCGTGCGCTGTGGTTTCAAACAAGTACACGTATTTAACGATACCATTGCGAATACTATTGCTTTATGCAGCACAAGATAAGCGCATTCTCGCGAAAGAAATTATCGCTGCAGCAAAGCGGCTTATTGGCGCTTTAGAGTTTATCGAAAATTCGCCACAGGTTTTGATACGGCACTGGCGAAAAACGGTGCATGAGCCTCGTCCGGTGGGCAACGCCAGCGTTTAGACATGATTGCTCGTGCTTTATTGCGTACCTCGCCAGTATTAATTTTAGATGAAGCCACGTCTGCGCTTTGAGATACGGAATCTGAACGAGCAACTCAATCTGCATTAGATGAATTGAAGAAAGATCGTACTCGTTATCGTAATCGCTCATCGTTTATCAACCATTGAAAATGCGGATGAAATTCCTTGTGATTGATCACGTGGTGAAATTCGTGAGCGCGGTAAACTATAAGGCATTGTTTGAACAAAATGGCGCTCTTATAAAGCAACTACACAGTATGCAGTTTAGTGGCTAATTTATTGATTATCGAAAAACGCGAGTTGAAAAACTCTGCGTTATTTTTATCCGCACTCATTAGAAAGGATTTCCATGCTCCTTCTGGTATTCCAACTCCAAACTTATTTGGTTCTCACTCGCCTCTCTCTTTATTGTTTTGTTGATTAGCCAAATTTCGTCGCGCCTTATTCTCTTTGTTCAAGTCTCTCTTATCGCGCACCAAAACCGTGTGATACTGCAGGGAAATTTGTCTGTTGGTGGAAATGGCAGCCGCCCGTGGTTGCTTGGTTTGTGGAAGAATCTGCACAAAACGAGGTCTGCGTGTAGGTGTGATTTCTCGTGCGTTACGGCAGTCAACTAAAACGTATCCGTTATTCGTTACTGAAAATACGCGTCCGATTGAAGGTGCAGTGATGAGCCTGTATTGATCGCGAAACGCACCAATGCGCCAGTCGTGATTTCCGAATCGCCAGCGTTAGCGATTGAATTACTCTTTAAGCCAAGCAGAGTGCGAGGCTATTATTATCTGATGATGGTCTGCAGCACTATCAATTACAGCGTGATTTGGAAATTGTCGTAGTCGGACGCTGAGCGCGCGTTGGGAAAATGGCTTTTGTATTGCCTGCAGGCCCATTGCGTGAATTACAAGTCGACTAAAAACTGTCGATTTTGTGATCATCACAGTAGAAAATCTGCATTCTGATGCGTTATGCGTCTCGTGCCCTCATTTCGCCATCGATTTAATCAAAACCAATGAAAAACTGCCAATTAAAGGAATTTCAACCAGGCGTTGCCATCGCAGGGATTGGCACCCACAGCGTCACCATGCTAGAAAAAGTTAGGGATTCAATTAGCGCGAAACTCGAGCATTTCAAGATCATCAAACTATTCTTTGAGGCCTCTCAATTAGAAAACTTACGTGAAAACCAACCGAAGGCTCTTTGAGGACGGAAAGTGATGCCGTAAAATGCCAATCTTTTGCGAAAGATAATTGGTGGTATGTCTGTCGAGGCGGAGATTATTGAGGTTGATAAACAATGTGAAAATTTACTGCCTCTTTTGGGCAAAATAGACAAAGCTTGTGGAGCAATACAGAAATGTCTGAAAAGATTAATCCTCAGTTTGCTTGAAGTGATTGCTTTGCCCTCGTTGTTTAGCCGCCTCGATTGCACATGATGATCAAGAAAAATCAACGATTAATTTGTTGTTAGGAACAGATCGCTTAACCGCCATTAAAAATGGTGTGCCGTTGCTTGCCGATTGACAGCGTTTTGGAAATATTAAAGAATAAGGAATAAACTATGTCATTTACCGTGATTATCTGGCTCGTTTTGCATCAAGTCGTTTGCCTGGAAACCTCTTGCATGATAGCTGCGGGTAAAGCCAATGATCTCAAACATGTATTTGAGAAAGCGCTGCAGTCCGCGAGCCGAGTGATTATTGCCACCGATAATGAAATGTGGCTGATGTTACAGCCAGCAGTCATAGCGTGCTGACTTCGAAGTTAATGCATAATTTGGTACAGAACGCTCGCATGGAAGTTGTAGATTAGCGATTCCGACAATGGAAACGTCATTGTCAATGTCAAGATGAGCCTTTGATTCCTCCTGTTATCGTGCGACAAGTGGCAGATCACTTTAGCAAAATTTAACGTAACAGTGGCAAGCCTTGCAGTGGTAAAAATTCATGATGCTGAGGAATTATTCAATCCAAATGTCAGGAAAGCGTTAACAGACAAAGAGGGCTATGTACCGTATCCCCGTTCGGTGATTCCTACGATCGACGACCAGTCGGCGAATTTACAGGAGGTTCAGTAAAGCTACAGCTTGCGGACGCTTACTTTACGCCGGTATTGGCATTTACGCATATCGTGCGGGGTTCATAAAGCAATACGTGCAATGGGCACCCGACCCAACTTCTGAAAATCGTAGACCTTAGAGCAGCTTCTGTGTGTTGTATAAATGGCGAACGCACTTACGTGTGGAGCTTGCGAAAAGAAGTGCCTGCAGTGTGGATACCGCTGAAGATTTGGAAAAGTGCAGTGCAAATTTTAGCGGCGAATTAAAATGTCGTTTGATGCTAAAAAGTTCTTGGCGGACGTCTCCTCACGAACCTGCGCTATCGTATGCGTGCGACGATAAAGATCAGGTTATTTATGTTGGGAAAGCGAAAGGATTTAAAAACGTCTTTCGCTATTTCCGTAAAATCTGAGCAGTAAAAACAGAAGCGTTGGTGGCGTCAATTCATCATATTGACACTACGCTGACTTCATCTGAAACGAAGCTACCGCTAGAGCGTTACTTCATCGTTTGTAATGCAGCCCTGCTATAACGTGCTATTGCGTGATGATGATAAACTCCATCCATTTATTTTATTAACCAAAGAACGTCATCCAAGAATCACGTCCTATCGTGGGTCTGATTTGCGGGTGAATATTTCGGGCCTTATCTCTCACGCGGGAGCCGTGCGTGAAACGTTATCATCGCTTTTGCAAAAACTTTTCCGTGTTCGATACCGTGAAAATTCCGTTTATTCCAACCGCTCTCGTCCTTGTTTGCAGTATCAAATTGGGCGTTGTTCTGCGCCCAGTACAGGGATATGTTTGATGAAGAATATAATCAGCAAGTTGAATTAGTGCTTATTTTTGCAAGGAAAAGATCAACAAGTGTTAGATTATTTAATCGCAAATGGAGCAGGCAAGCAGAAATTTAGATTTTGAACAAGCTGCGCGTTATCGTGATCAAATTCAGGCGGTATGTCTGGTTATTGAAAAACAATTTGTATCCAATGAGCGTTTAGATGACATGGATATTATGTCTATTGCTTACCAACACGGTTTAGCCTGTGTACAGTGATGTTTATTCGTCAAGGAAAAGTGCTCATAATCTGCAGTTATTTCCCCAAAAGTACCTGCAAATACGGATTTATCGAACTTTACCGAACTTTTGTAGGGCAATTTTATTTACAATCAAGGACGAAGTATCCTGAATAGTATTATTGTCGATCGTCACCAGCTGAAAAATCAGAGCTTGAGCAACTTCACGGATCAAGGGCAGAAAAGGGACTATTCAAGAAAGCGTAAAGGTGATAAGAGTAACACTTTACAGCTCGCACAAGCACGCTAAAAGCGGTTTAAATGTACAACTTAAAACAATCTTCACGAATGTCTGAGTGTTATCAAGCGTTGTGTGAGCGGTTAAATTTCCCTGAAATTAAGCGTATGGAATGTTTCGATAAGCCACACGAGATGGGAAATCAAACGGTAGCATCTTGTGTTGTCTTTAATCAAGAAGGTCCACTAAAATCTGACTATCGTCGTTTTAATATTGAAGGCATTACCGGAGGGGATGATTATGCTGCGATGAGCAAGCGTTGCAGAAACGTTATGAGCGTGATTTAGAAGAAGATAAAATTTCGATATTGGCCATTGATGGTGAAAAGGCCAATTAAATCGTGCATTGAATGTCTTCCAACATCTTCAAGTAAAATGATAAAATAGACTGCACTTAATTGGCGTAGTGTGCTGTGTAGATCGTCGAGCAGGGCAGGAAGTACTGATTATCAAAGTAAACAAGACCGCGAAATTCATTTGCCCGATGGCTAGTTTACATTGTATTTGATTCAACATACCCGTGATGAAAGCCAATCACGCAATAAGCGGGCACCGTAAAAACGTCAAAAGCCTTTTACACAAAGTGGTTTTAGAAACCACACGGTGTGGGTGCTAAACGTCAAATAGGCTTTACTTAAATATCTTGGTGGTTTACAAGGTGTGAAAAAGGCGACCTTAGATGAATACGCCCTGTACCTGAATTTCCCTTTAAACTTGTTGAAACGATTTTTTGAAACGCTCAAAACGATTAATCTATTATCTCAAATGTAAATAACGATTGCTTTTCATCATAAAAAGCCATTATATTGCACTGGATTTATTTAACCCTATTATAGGAAAATTATGTTTGAATGGATTACTGATCCTGCTGTGGATATCACTTGCGACACTTGCTTTGGAGATCGTTTTAGGGTCGATAATATTATTTTTATTAGTATCCTAGTTGGGCGTTTACCGAACGCCAACGCTGAAGTCTGGTCATTGGACTTGGTTTAGCAATGACAAGAATTTTACTTTAATGTCACTTGCTTGGATGATGAAGCTTACTGCACCGTTATTTATCAGTTTAATCACAAAATTCTAAGCGTGATTTTGATTTTATTAATCGGTGGTTTATTCTCGATTATAAAAAGTTCTGGCGAAATTAAAGAGGCGATAAAATCAAGACCATCATGAATCGGAAAGAAAAAATAAAAGAGCTATCTTGGTGTATTAATTCAAATTGCTGTGCTAGATATTGTGTTTTCTTTTTTAGATTCCGTGATTATAGCAGTAGGTATGGCAACATCTTCCTGTTATGACCGCAATTATTGCTGTGGGTGTGATGGATGTTTGCAGCAAAACTAATCGACATTTTGTGGATACACCCAACGTTGAAAATTCTAGCTTTAGCCTTCTTGGTTTTAGTGGGAATTAGTTTAACCGCAGAAAGTTTAGACATTCATATCCCGAAAGGTTATATATCTATTTTGCAATGGGATTCTGTTGTGTCGAAATGATAAATATTCGAATGAGAAAAACGGATGAAATAGAAGATTAAAAATAATTTAAGGGCTGAGTTCGTTATTTGAGGAACTTGGCCTCTTTTAGTTTATTTAGTTAATTTTATATAACTAAATCATCTATTCAGTTCCATTTCAACATAAAGCAGACTATTTTAGTGTGATATTATTTCAACAAAAGTTTTATTTGAAAGGCAAGTACATAATGAAATTACAATAATGGGTTAAAATAATATCAACTAGGTTACTTTTTCAGCAAGGTCAATTTGGTTTAGAAAGGAAAGTCAACGTATTGATGATAAGGAATATTGCACCACGCCTCATCCAATTCGTATTTGGTAATCGTTCTTATCATCCCCATATTCAAACAGATTTCCTGTGTTGAAAGCCAGCTTGAGTTGATTACGCCACCAAATGCTAAACTGGAAGATAAAGCCTACGTTGCTTCTGCAATTCATGAGGTGGTGTTATGGTTCTTTAATTGAAAATGAATACATTTTCCCATTTAGTATGCCAGCGGGATTACCATACCAGAAATGAGATTCAAGAGGCGCAGCTTGATAAACAGGAAGATGTTGAATATCGCGAGCATCTGTTCAAACAATATGGTAAATACAAGCAATGGTAAGTGGAATTCACTATACTTCCAACTGTCATCTGAATTTGTGAAAGCTATTCTGTTGCAAGATGAATATGCCTATCTTAAAGATTTTCAAAACGCCCTATATATGAAATTACAATAATTTTCTACGCTATCAGTGGATTTTAGTTTATTTACTTGCAGCAAGTCCGACAGTGGAAGCAAATTATTTTCTCGAAATGGCGTACTGAATTTTCCTTTGAAAGAGGGGCAGTTAGTACGTAGTTTACGTTCTAGTCCCTATGGTTACGTTAATTCATCTAATGTTGTGGTGAATCATGATAACCTTGAAAATTATGTAGAAACATTAGAGTTTCAAGCAAATCTGGTCATTTGATTGCAGAAAAGATTTTTATTCTAATGTGTTCGTTTACGAGGTCTCTGAAAAAGCTCGTGAATTGCTAGAAAAGGCGTTCGGTATGCAGGATTTCGATTTGTTGAGGATTTGGATCAATGAGCCATATGAGCATCAGTCTAGATGATGCAAAATTTATTCATATTTTCTTGTAGGAATGTTGCTGGCTTGATGAGACAAGTGGTCAAAAGAAGTAGAGCTTGGTAAACAAAGATTACCGTCAAATGTCTATGAAGAACCCTCGTGGGCAAACAGCAAAGATTTAGAGAAGAGGGTGAAGCAATATTTAAGCCGGAAATTATTGTTATGTTGAAAATTATCCAATGCAGATGAAAGAGCGGTTCATTTCAGAAGAAAAATTGGCACAATGGCGAGAACCAAGTCTAACAGTAAAACAGGAAAATTGCTCAAAAGCGATTGAGCAGGAGGGAAGTTATAAAGGCCTTGGGGTAAAACTTGCGAAGCGATATAAAGCTCAAGCTTTTAAAGCGTTTTATGCTTTATATCTGCATTTGGTGATGTGGAACTCTCCACTCAAGCTTTATTATTTGATTTAATTCAAAAGGTGTTACGACTGAAATTTTTAGATGAGAGATGATCCGTTTTCTTTGCGCTTAAATTTGGTGAACACCTCTGAATATGTTAAAATGGTAATATGGACTAGCCACGATCATATATCTACTCCATTGATTATGGGAAATATAAGGTAGTGACAAAAGAAAGCATTATCAAAAGGCTGGTTTGATGTACCAAAAAGCTTTGGAATTTACATCGAGTTGAACAGGCCGTTGCACATTATGCTCATGTTGAAGGACGCGCTGTTGTTGTTAAACCAAAATCCATACAAATTATGGTTTAGGTATCACAATTTTCAAACAGGGTGTGACATCGAGAGGATTTTGTCAAAGGGATTGAGATTAGCTCGGGAAGATAAAGAAGCGATGGTTGAAGATTATTTAGATTGGTACAGAATATCAGCTTCTTTTGTTTTGGGGGATGAAATCTCTCTGCAGTGTTGTGCGTGTGCCTGCAAATGTTATAGTAGGTGATGGACAGAACACGGTGCGTGAGATTGGTCGAGGATAAAAGACTGCGATCCTCTTTGCGAGATGGTTCTCGCTCACCTCTCAAAAAGATCGCTTTAGGGTGACATGAGAATCATTACAGTTAAAAAGAACAAGGATTAACACTGATGAGTGTTACCTCAGGCTGGCCAAATTGTGCAGTTAGATGTGATTCTAATATCAGTACGGGAGGGTGATCTCTATTGATATGGCGAGTAAACATGCATGCGAGTTATAAACAGATTGCTACAGTGTTGCTCATGCGCAACTAGCTAAAGTTTGCGGGGTCGATTTAATTATTCCTGATTTAACAAAAACAAAGTGAACCATCCTTAAACTCCTGAGTAATTAGAAGCCATTTTAATCCAATGATGATGATGCATGTTTTCCACTTATCAAGGTAAACTCAAGAAGATTGACTCAAGAACGTTATTAAAAATGTGTTCCAGATATCAGAAATGTAGCATCAAATTGTACGATAAGAAATAACCGCGCTAACCAATTAAAGCGCGGTTGATAAGAAAAACGATTTATGTTGTATGTGTTAAATTAATATACACCCTGGAGCCAACATGGCATCAGCAACTTTAACAAAACGCGCAATATCTCGCTCCTACCACATAGTTAATATTTGTGTTGACCTGCGATAGAACCATATTTTGCAGTCAGCATGAATATCTAACATAATACGATGCAAATTTGGCATCAACTTCTGCTGTCCACGGCAAGCGCTGGGGAACTTTGTGCCATTTCTAAGCCAGAGGTCGCTACGCCACCAGCATTGGCTGCCTTTTACCTGGTTACCAGCTATGTACCAGCCTCTAAGAATGCGTCTGTTGCCTCGATAGTAGTTGGCATGTTTGCAACCTTCAGCGACCAATTTCACACCATTTTTAACTCAAGGCTTTCGCATCTCATCTCTAATTCGTTTTGGGTTGCGCAAGCGAAGAGCAATATCGGCTTTCACTTCCCATGGGCGTTTACCTGCAAAATATTGAAAGACCAAATTGTTTTTGCACCATTCTTCTACTCGACCACGTTTTACATTTTTGAGCTCTAATGAAAGCCTCTAATCTTTTCGCGATCAAACTCCTTGAGCAAATACACACTTAACCTGCCGAGTCTGAGACAGGTTGCGACTTCGCACCAAGCGCCATCGCTTCAATCGCATATTGTGCCACGTGCGGAACCAGAAACTAAAACGGTTTTGACCTTTGTGAAGCTATCCCTTTTTCAGCGAGCTGATTGTGCAAAATAAACCAATCCATACCCGTTGCTTCCTGGGCGAATTAAAGCTCCCCCAAATGAAAGGCCACGACCAGTAAACACGCAAGCCGCTTTGGTTTGATAATTTTCATATAGCCCGCAAGATGGCCTACTACCACGACCACCAACACCAATATCTACTGCAGGCACGTCGGTGTCTGGACCAACATGACGACACACATTATCTGGCCATTAAAGCTTGACAGAAAACGTGCATCACTTCAGCATCCGATTTTCCTTTAGGATCAAAAATCTGAGCCCCCTTTCGCGCCCAGGTGGCACATGTGGTTAAAGGCATTTTTAAAAGATCTCGTTCAAAACCTACAAAATTTTGATTGATAAGTTAACGGATGGATGAAAACGCATTCCCCCTTTGCAAAAGGACCAATTGCACTGTTGAGATTGTGCACGGAAAGCTCGGTTTACTTGAACTTGGCCTTTATCATCGAGTCCATGCCACACGGAATTGGAATGCTCGCTCTGGCTCAACTTCAAACGCTCTCAATAAAGCTTTCTGAGAACGCATTTAGGGTTTGCTTTCCAAGAAAGGCCAGATTGAAGTGAAGACTTCACGAACAGCCTGTAAAATTCAGGTTGAGTGAGCATCTCTCTTTGGAGCGATTTTCCCAAGAAATTTCGTCTAATGATGTAATTACTGTCTGTCTGTTTCCCTCTATTGATGTTGTATTTTTCTGTGTATGTATTTGAATCACCCTCTAGATGGGGCTGACGACAATATGTAACGAGAGACTTAATATTGCAATGTTATTGTGATAAAAAGATAGAAGAGAATAAAAGCAAGAAAAATTAAATTTTCTTGCTTTTCTTTAGATGATCGAATCATTAATCATAATATTATGGTTTTACTTATTTTCCTTCAATAAAAGCCATTCTGCGACTTGTTTTGCAAAATAAGTCAAAATTCCGTCGGCACCAGCCTGTTTGAAGCTAAAAGTAGTGATTCCATATACATTCTTTTCTTTTAGCCAGCCATTCTGAATGGCCGCCATATGCGCATTACGTATTCACCTGAAACTTGATACGAAAGTGGGTACGCCAAAATGTGTTTACGCGATACACCATATCTAAGTATGGCATACCAGGTTTCACCATGACCATGCGTAAGCGCCTTCTTGCAGATCAATGCGACTCTTGTAAAACCCTCATCTCCATTTGCAGGATCTGCTTGATAAGTTTTATCACCGCCTTTTTAAATTACCTGATGAGCTGACAGCATCACGAAATGGTCCATAATAATTAGAAGCATATTTGGCAGAATACGCCATAATTTGTGTGTTAATAAACCCTTTTTCTTCTAATGCTTGTCGAATACGGCCAATACGACCATCCATCATATCACTTGGCGCAACAATATCAGCGCCTGCTTCAGCATGAGAAATAGCTTGTTTGATAAGAATATCAGAGGTGATGTCCGTTAAGAACAGCCGTCTTCATCAATGATTCCATCTTGTCCATGCAGCGTATAAGGGTCAGTGCAACATCTGTTAATACCCCTAATTCTGGATAAGCATTTTTAATGCTCGAACTGCGCGTTGCTACTAGACCGTTTGAATTACAGGCTTCTTCTGCCATTGAGATTTTTATCTTCGTTCAATTACAGGAAATAATGAAGTGACAGGAACACTCATATATTTAACTAGTAAACCCGGCTTCAATAAGAAGTTGATCGATGAGTTAGAACGTTCAACACCTGGCATAGAGGGAACAGCCTCACCGATAGGTTTTCACCTTCAAGAATAAATACGGATAAATAAGATCGTCTACGGTGAGTTTATTTTCAGCCATTAAAACGACGACTAAAAATCATGTTTACGTAAACGACGTAGGCGGCGGGTAGGAAAATCCTGTAAAAATTTGTTGAGTCATATTATAGTCCTTTTTCTTATGTAATCGAGAAAGGGCGATGCCCCCAATTATTATTCCATTTTTTATTTGATTCTTCAGTATTTTCAACCGCACTTTCATCTTCTTTTGGCTGATAAAAACGAGCAACCAATAAACCTAATTCAAATAGAAGAATCATTGGTACAGCAAGTAGCGTTTGTGAAAATACATCAGTAAGTTAGATCATTCTCAATAAAAATGCACCGACAATGACATATAAGTGGCGTTTTTCAGAAAGGGCTTTTACCGTTGTTACACCTCGTCCAACAAAGTAAAAAATAGCAATTGGGACTTCAAAACAGACGCCAAAAAGCTAAAAATAATGCCAATGCAAAAATCTAAATAACTACTAATATCCGTGCAATTGCGACACCTTCAGGTGCAGTTTGGGTAAAAAGCTAAATACAAAAGGAAAACACGACATAATAAGCAAAAAGCCACCCCACAATAAAAAGAATAGTGCTTGAAAAATAACAATGGGTAACATCATTCTTTTTCATGTTGGTATAGAGCTGGTGCAACAAATGCCCAAACCTGGTAGAGCAAATAAGGAACGGAAATAAATACTGCGACGATTGCCGTTAATTTAATAGGTGTAAAGAAGGGGGTTTGAATATTTGTTGCGATCATTGTTGCGCCTTTTTGGCATAACGTTAGTTAAAGAGCGCAACAAATGATAAATATCATTTGAAAAATAAACGAGCGCAACAAATACCAATGCAACGCAAATCACACTGCGTAAAAAGACGGTTTCTTAATTCAACAAGGTGTGTAATTAGTTGAGATTCATCCACATTACTCATACAAATTCCTATAATTCAGATTTTTCGATTGAGATTCTGATACAGTATGACTTTCCGATATCATCAGGGGGATAGTAATCAGATAGGCGTTCCGTGAGTTCTGCCTGTATGAGCATCAAGCGTGGTTAAATCAGTAAGTTGATTTTCTTCTTTCGACAAAATTTCTGATGAATCCAGTGCTACTACAGTATCTTTGGATTTGTCCCCATTTTTCTGCCGCATTTTTAATTTCTTTGATTTGTTCTTCTACTGTCGTGCCTGCTTCGCAGCTTTGGCTTTCCACTCGGATTTCATTTATCTGCTTGTGCTTTTAATTCTTCTACCGTTTTACTTAATTCTGGAGAAAGTGTTTGTAAATTTAAAGATTCAGCTTTTTAATGCTATCTTGTAATTCTTGTAATTTTAGTTCTTGTTTTAATTCGTTTTTGCACATTGGCAGCTAAGCCGCGAATGGTTTTTACCCAACCCATAACTGTACGAATAGCCACGGGCAAACGCTTAGACCAGCACCACTAAGCCCATGGCATCAATAAAACAAGTTCGGAAAAACCAATATCAAAAACACGGTTATGCCTGTTCTTTATCTTTTACAGTTTCAGTTTTTCAGCGGTTGTCGTGAGCGTCTTTAATTTGGGTAAACTCAGCATCTTTTTAGGCTCGTCATCAGACATTGCTTTTTAAAACCTTTACTGCTGCGCACCAAGATCAGATCTCTGCATTGCGTAATTTTTAGTACCAAATACTAATAAAATCACGACTAATAAAATAATCATTTGTGCTGAGGATAAACCAAACATAGAAAAACTCCGTTAGAATTAAATTGAAAAATTTGGGCTTGAATATACTCTTTTTATGCATTTGCCTCAAGAGGTAATTTTAAAAGTGCGGTCAAAAAGAAGGTTATTTTCAACCGCACTTTAGTCTTATTATTCAGCCAGTTCTGTTTGTTCGTGCGCCATCAATTCTGCCCCACATCATCGAACAAACTTAAGTAGCGTTCATAATGTTTCAACATATCAGCAATCAATCGTCTTGATCCATATACGCACATCATAACCCACTGACCATCAAAGAAATAGGTGACGGCTCATAGGTCATACTATGTTGGATATGTGGCAAGTTATCATCATTGATTAATTGCTCTGATACCTCGCGACCAATAGATTTTTACCCCATTACATAAAAGTCTCGCATTAACTCTTTTCTGAATGACTAACTCGACTGCAGGCTCATCTTGATCAAAATAACGTGTTAATTTGCACGCTCAAATCATATTTGCTAATCAACTCTTGGCGTAATTCTCGCATAGCTGGTAATACCGTATGTTTAAGGGAAAACGTAAAATATCTTTTTCTTGCGTTTGGTTCATCATTTGTTCCAAAACGTTCTTTCCACTTATCCCCGTCCGAAAATACTGGTTGGATTAACTTTGGTATCAAAAATATTTTGTCCGCATTCAAAGCCTTTCCATAAACTAAAAGCACATCAATAACATCAATATTGCGAAAGGTAAGCCACTAACTAGGTCATTGCCTGTAGATTAGCTAAGCCCCTGATTGCATCAAAACAATCGCGACGACTGACATTAATACCCCCACATTACGGTCTGCCAACGAGGTGCTACAAAGGCTTTTTATCGCGTGATGCAATGTTATTTAATACATAAATACCGGAGTCTGCCGAGGGTGATAAAGAATAAAGAAATCACCACCAAACTCACTAAACCGGTCACACCAGAAAGCGGTAAATAATCTAAGAATTTAAAAGAGCAACGTTTCAGGCGAGGAAATCATTTGTCCTAACGTACCTGCAGCGTCACCATCATTCAACCAAATGGCCGTATTACCAAATACGGTAAACCACAAGATACCGAATATGCTAGGAATTACCAGCACGCCAAAAATAAATTCGCGAATGGTACGTCCTTTCGAGATAGCGCAATGAATAAACCTACAAATGGCGCCCAAGAACACCACCATGCCCAATACAGAATTGTCCAACCGCTAAACCAGCCAGTGTGTTCTTTTTCATAAACATAGGTTTTGAAGCTTAATTGCACTAAGTTGCTGAGATAAGTTCCGATATTGCTCGCTAAAGCGGATAATAAATAAAGTGTTGGCCCCGCTACTAAGACGAAAATCAACAAACAGAAAGCTATGTTAAATTCAGCTCACTTAAGATTTTTACCTTTCTACACCAGAAATCGCGGAAAATGTGGCTAAACTCATCACCACAGCAATCACAACAATTTGCAAGCTGAAACTACTTTTCGCTAATCCAGCCCTAATTGATGTAAGCCAGCACCCAATTGTGATGCCCCAAAACCTAATGTCGTGATAATACCGAATAAAGGTAGCAAGTAGACGCCATAATGTCGATAAGATCGCCTAACTTGCCATTAATACGCTCTTTCAATAACGGATAGAAACAAGAACGTAATGCCAAAGGTAATTTGTAACGGAATCCAAAGTAAGCCAATGCCAACGCAATCGTGCCATACACCGCCCAGGCATGGATTCCCCAGTGGAATAAGGTGTGTAACAAGGCTTCTTGTTGCTTATGCTCAGCGCTACCGGTGGTAATGTCAGATAAGTAATGTGTTAACGGCTCCGCAACACCAAAAGAACATCAACCCTACCCCCATACCAGCAGCAAATAACATTGCTAACCAAGAGAAAAACCAAAAGTCAGGCTCTTCTTCATCATTGCCTAATTTGATATTACCGAGGCTACTAACTGATAAAATGACCAAAAAGCCCAAAAACACTGAGAATGCTAATACGTAAAACCAACTAAAGTTGGCAAAAATGCCCGATTTGGCGGCATTTAATAAAGTTGCGTTTGTTCGGTACGATTAAAATCATCGCGACAAGTAACACTCACAAAAATAACGTTGCACCAATCACTAAAGGATTGAACGACGTTTGCTTTTTCCATAAATTTAGATAAAGACAACGCTTTCCCTAAAAATTAAGTGAATAAAAATAAAATCAGATTAAATAAAACAAGGCCTTAAGTCCCCTAAATGGTGCGATGGAACCATCGCAAATGACAACTGGAGAAGTGCGATTTTGAAGGAAACAGTCAGTAGAATATGAAGGATTGTTTCGAAATCTTCATTTATTATATCAAAAAGTAATAATTATTTCAAATTAGAAAAATATCGATGGTGTTTAAGTTGTATGACTAATATAATGAATTACAACACTTGCTCAAAACTGAAGACGGTAAAGAAAACGTTTTTATTTAATGGTGTTGTAGATAAAACAATTTCTTAATGCAGTTTGAGTGAGGTGATCAAATGTTTGATCATTCAAATCAGATGAAATAAAAATCTTGATTTTACAATCTGTTATTTGGGGTTGTTCATTATAACCGCAAACACAAGTAAGGTTGAAAAGGATTGGCGAGGTTGAGCCAAATTTTCCTTCCACTTTTCTACAATATCGGCACGTTGTTGAGCAAAAATGTGCTTTTACACTACTCAAAATGCCACCCAAAATAGAAACAGCAAAATAATCCACCGCACTTTTTGTAACGATTGGTTATCGAAATTGACTTGTGAATAGAGCGAAATACTGTCATTTGGTGTGAATAATTTAATTTCTTCTCCGCGTAATACGGCTCGATATTTCGCTGTCAAACATTCACTTTCAGGTACGTTATACATAACGTTCCCTCAATATTGATTTTTGCTTCATTTAATGCGTTAAGTTTGGCCTCAGTCATCAAATCCATTTTAAAGGGCGGTTAGAAAAGTGGCAAATCCAGCAATCTGTTCAGCCAAATTTGCTCTGGTGGAAGGTAATTTAAGGCTTTTTCTGCGCGCTGAACAATCTGATTTACGGTTTCACTTCATCAGAACGAGGATTGATGACGCCTAAGCCTAAAATACATTTTTGTCTTAGATTTTACTTTTCAATAACGAACTTAACTCTCCTGCTCTTGGCGTAGAAAAATTCGAGCATTAAAATATCAGGTAATGCCGATTCAAATAAATCCACTAGTGATGCATAAGGCCCGCGCAGTAATACGCTTTCATCTTTGCTCCAGTTGCCTCGGCATACATGTAATGCGGTTTTGATATTTTTATTTCTTGCATACTCAAAGATTTGAGTAATTAAACTTTTCGCAAACTGTAGTTCCGCTGCAAAATCTTGTTTTTCGCTTAACGCCGCACACATAAATGAACGTGTTTGATGATGGCTAAAAATAACTCTGTCAAAAACAGGCTCATCAAATTGAACAACGCACGCCTCAGTTCACATAAATGATCAATTTCTTTGCTTTAAAATAGCAACAACATCTTTTGCCATTTCTTCTTTTGATGAATAATGTTGCCCGACACAGACGAAAGCTACATGGAGCGAGCCATTAAGTAAGGTCCTGGCAAGGTTGCTTTAATTGGCTGCTTAGTTAGATTTTTCAGTAGCAACATTTCATCTGCTACTAAAGATTGTTTGTAGCTGATTTTTCCTACGCAAATAGCATTTTTTATGGAAAGTGCGGGAACATCCAAGGTTTCTAGCATTGACTCAAAAATTTGCTTTTTCTTTTAATGTGATCGAGCATTTCACTCATGCTCATTAAGGTCGCGCCTTGAATTTTTGTGCAATAAAAGAAAGGTAATTGTCACGAAGTAATTCACCACCTGTGATAACATCAATGTCAGTACGTTGTTGAAGTTCGATAATTTGTTTTTGTTTCTTGAACAAACGATTTGCTCAAGCTCAGCTGTAGTTATTTTTGCCGAGTGCGTGCTTTTTACGTGCTATCAAAAGTGCTGCCATACGAGGCATTGAGCCTAAAAAGGGAAGTTGTAGAAAGGTTTCATAGAAATCTCACAATGATGGGCGTTTATCGCACGCCCATCATGACATATTGATCTTAAAAAGAATTTTAAATATTCATTGGCAGCTTGTAATTGAGCAAAACCTTTTGTTCTGCCCCGCAACTCCAACGTTTTAATCTCTTCCAAATCCATCATTTCTTTTTATGCTCTGGATTGTTGTAATCCATTTTGAACAAGGTTTCGGTGAATGCATTGAATTTGGTTTCATCTCAATCCCACGCGCCCACTAAAAATACAATGGTCAAATGATGGTGTTTTTGGCAAGTACTCGGAACTGTTGCTGGATCGAGTGTGCCATCTTTTGTCCAACGTTCAAAGTTGAAATCTAACATCCATGCTGCCGCGACTTGACGCTCTTTTTGCAATGCACTGGCGGCACTCCAATTCACCGCCTACATGATCGCCGTGCAAAACCAACACCCACATCAAAGCGTTTTTCTACATAATCTTGACCAAACTCTAAGTCATGTTGATGTAAAAACTCGATTGGAATTAACCGCGCTTGTGGAGAATCTATCGCACCAAAAAGCAATAGTTTTATTTTTCAAATCTTCAATAGATTGGATGTTTGGACTCATTAACAACTAAATAGCTTTGACGATCTTGGTCTTCATCACGCATGGCACCATTTGAGGTTTTACCACCACTACGTAAGTAACCATCTAGCTAGCTAGGGAGAGTTCCACGCTACATCAATTTCATTATTAAGTAACGCATCAATCTTGTCCTTTGTAGTCTTTGAAATACACGGGTTCAATAGGGAAGCTCTTCTTTTTCGGAAAAAGTCTGCAATAATGCCCCAAATAACTCGTCACTTGTGGGGCGTAGATTACCGCCCCAATTTTTCAATTTCTCACTCATTTTTCACCGCACTTTTATGGAATTTGTTGACCTGTAATGGCTTTTACCTAGCAAATATTTAGCTGCATCGACACTTGGCGCCATCACTTGACTTGCTAATGCATCGCGTAAATAGCGTTCCATTGTCTCATTTTGTTATAGGCCTTACCACCGCCAATGCGCATACCAATTTGTGCAAAGGGTAATAGCATTTTTCGCTCGCAAGAATTCGGAGCAGCTAATAATTTAGCTAATGCATCAGCATCACCTTCTGTGGCTGCACGAGCCGCATCTTGCGTAGCAGCATACAGCAGCATTCGTATTTGCATAGATTTTAGCTAAGTGAATTTGCTAGTTTCGATTTCAGCTAATGCAGTGCCCGGATGTGTATTTACGGTGTGTTGAATGTTTAATTGCCTCAGTGAGCACTGCTTTACAGACGCCGCTATAGACAGCAGCCAAGCCTACGAAATAAAGGCAGGTGCAATGCCACCAAATACTTGTTCTGCGCCTGCGCCAACTTCGCCAATGCGCCAGCCACGATCTAATGGCATATCGGTCGTTCCGCATAAAGCAAGAGACATTGCTACGCATACCTAAGCCATTCCAGCTATCGGCTTCAAAAAGTTAAGCCTTGAGTGCCAAGTGAAGCACCCAGTTATCAATAGTTTCACCATTTTCGGAAGGCAAAAAGCGCTAAATAATAAGAAGCATACTGCCTGATGTCACCATGGATTTTAAGCCATTGAATACTGCATGTTCAGTATTAAATTGTGCGGTTGCATCGGTAATATAGAAGTGAGTTCCAGTGCCTAATTCACTATAGGCGAGTGCGGCAAAGGTTTGATTTTGAACAAATGTCAGAAAAGATTTTTGTTTGAGTTGATCGCTGCCGAATAGATTTAAACAATTCACTGCAACGTTACTCATCATGTAACAGAGACCAGCAGAGGCTGAACTTTCAGCTAACGCCATACAGACTTCAGCGTGTTCTTTTTAGGGTTAATCCCATTCCGCCGTATTCTTTTGGAATTAAAAGTGAAAACCAACCAGCTTTACCTAATTCCTTAAATGCCTGGACAGGAAATTCTGATCGAGTTCGTCGGCGTAAGGCTCAATAAACTGTTCCGCTAACTTTCTCACCTGAGTATAGATTTGCGACATAATATATCCTTATTGTGTGTTGAGAAAAACTTTCTACGAGGCGGATATTATTATGCTCGAGTTTCTTTTTCTAGTATTTAATTCAAAAATAATTTCAGTAATGTGACGTGGATCAAGAAAAATCTGGCAAAGCATTTTCCCATGTGACTTTTTAATCAATTCAGCAGGTTCATTTCTTAAGGTACAAAGAGCTTTGAGACTTTCCACAATACGCTCCTGGTCGATTAGGTTGGCCCTTGAAAAACCAAATACAGGCATATCTGGACTATCTGTTTTCCAACACTAAGGCATCAAGCGGTAGGTTTTGCAATCGCTTGACGAGTTTTTATTAGCGCGTTCATAAGTGATAGTGCCGCCAACCCGATTTTATAGCCTAAATCAACAAAGCGTTTTCGCTTGATCGTAGCTTCTGAAAAACCATGTACCACGCCAAGTTTGAGATAATGGAATACGTTTTAAAAAGTAAAAGAAATTTGATCATGGGTTTTTCGACTGTGAATATTGACGGGTAAATTAAATTGTTTTTGCCAAATAAAGTTGGCTTTTCAAAAATGACATTGTTTTGCCCAAAGTTCATCGGTGAGCAAATCAGGAATCGCGTTCTAAACCAATTTCTGCCACCGCCGTGCAATTTGCATCACGATTTTTAAGGCTTGTTCTAACAGAATCAAATCATTTTTCGGCGTGTTCTTGAATATAAAGAGGATGGAGCCCAAGCCCATAGCACAAATTATCAGGAAAAAAAGTGCGGTCATATTTTTGGATTGTTTTAAAATCAGTTTCTTTCACCGCCACAATCAGTATTTTTGTCACATCGGCTTGCTTAGCATTATCAATAAGCTGTGACAAACGATTCCCCCTGTAAATTGTTGGAGATAATCGAGATGCGTGTGAGTGTCGAAGAAAGGCATGAGCATTTTCCTTTAGGTCGATAAAAATGGCGATTCATCCGCCATTCACCATTATTCTACTGAAACCGATGTAATCACTACATCTTCAGTTGGAACATCTTGATGAAAGCCTTTGTTGCCTGTTTTCACTTTTTGATTTTATCCACAACATCCATACCTTCAACCACTTCACCAAATACCGCATAGCCCCATTCTTGAACGACTTCTGCGACCAAACATTTCTTTTGAACGATAATTTAAGAAATCATTGTCTGCCACGTTAATGAAAGAAAAATTGTGCTGTCGCTGAATGTGGATCTGAAGTACGAGCCATTGCAATGGTTCCACGTTTGTTACTTTAAACGATTGTTCGCTTCATTTTTGGATTGGTGCTTTTGGTTGCTTTTTCGCGCATACCGCTTTCCATACCTCCGCCTTGAATCATAAAGCCATCAATAACACGGTGAAAAATTGTGTTATTATAAAAACCGTCTTTTGCAGTAATTTAGAAGTTTTTCTGCTGTAACTGGAGCTTTTATCAAAATCCAATTTAATTTTTAATGTCGCCAAAGTTTGTGTGTAACGTAACCATTTTGTTTTCCTTCTGAAAAATTAAGGGTCGTATTATTCCACAATCGAGGTAAAAGTGCTATAAAAAGTGCGGTTTGTTTTTATTTCATTTTACGAGCTTAAAAATGCTAAAAATTTTCAATACCTTAACGAGAGAAAAAGAAATCTTTAAACCTATCCACGAAAATAAAGTGGAAATGTATGTTTGCGGCGTCACTGTTTATGATTTGTGCCATATCGGTCATGGACGCACTTTGTGTGCTTTTGATGTGATTGCTCGTTATTTACGTTCTTTGGGTTACGATTTAACTTATGTGCGTAATATAACGGACGTAGATGACAAAATTATTAAACGTGCGTTAGAAAACAAAGAAACCTGCGATCAGTTAGTGGATCGCATGGTGCAGGAAATGTATAAAGATTTTGATGCACTTAATGTATTACGCGCCCTGATTTTGAACCTCGCGCGACCCATCATATTCCTGAAATTATTGAAATTGTGGAAAAATTGATTAAACGAGACATGCTTATGTCGCAGATAATGGCGATGTGATGTTTGATGTGAAAAGCTTTTCAAAGAATATGGCAAATTATCTCGTCAAGATCTTGAGCAATTACAAGCTGAGCACGTATTGAAATCAATGAAATCAAGAAAATCCAATGGATTTCGTGCTTTGGAAAATGTCGAAAGAAAACGAACCGAGCTGGCCATCCCTATGGGGACAGGGCGTCCAGGTTGGCATATTGAATGTTCAGCAATGAACTAGCAAACAGCTTTGGCGAACATTTTTGATATTCACGGTGGTGGCTCTGATTTAATGTTCCTCACCACGAAAAATGAAATTGCACACCTTGCTGTGCGCATGGTGGACAATATGTTAATTATTGGATCCATTCTGGCATGATTATGGTGGATAAAGAAAAAAATGTCGAAAATCCCTCGGCAATTTCTTCACAATTCGTGATGTATTAAATCACTACAATGCAGAGGCGGTGCGTTATTTCTTATTAACGGCACAATATCGTAGCCAGCTCAATTATAGCGAAGAAAACTTGAATTTAGCGCAAGGTGCATTGGAACGTTTATACACGGCTTTACGCGGAACAGTTCAAAAGTGCGGTTGCGTTTGGCGGAGAAAATTTTGTAGAAACTTTCCGTGAAGCAATGGATGATGATTTTAATACGCCAAATGCACTTTCTGTTTTATTCGAAATGGCGCGTGAAATTAACAAAGTTAAAAACAGAAGATATTGAGAAAGCCAATGGACTTGCTGCGCGTTTGCGTGAATTGGGTGCGATTTTGGGCTTACTTCAGCAAGATCCAGAGAAAATTCTTACAAGCCGGTTCTGACGATGATGAAGTGGCAAAAATTGGAAGCACTCGATCAAACAACGTAATGAAGCCCGCGCTGCTAAAGATTGGGCTGCCGCAGATGCAGCACGTAATGAGCTTACCGCTATGGGTATCGTATTAGAAGATGGTCCGAATGGAACAACTTGGCGTAAGCAATAACGTTTATTGCCTATCGAATCATATTTAGATTCAAAAACTGACCAATGAAGTAGGTTAGAGAAGTGATTGGGTATTTTTATTGAAATTGATAAATGGAAAAATAAAGGCGACTTTTAGTCGCCTTGCTGAAATTATTTATTTGAGTTTTTCATCACATTTATTGATGTCACTACACTTACCGTAAAGGTATAAACTGTGAGCTTTTTAATTTAATACCATATTGTTCGCTAATCTCGCGTTGGCGTTGTTCAATAATATTATCTGTAATTCGAATACTTTTCCGCAATCCTCGCAGATAATGTGATCGTGGTGCTCGACCGGAGCTAATTCAAATACTGATTTATTTCCTTCAAAAATTATGACGGATTAAAATGTAGCTTCGTCAAATTGATTAAGTACACGATAAACCGTTGCAAGCCCAATTTCACTACCTTGTTCAAGTAAAATCTTATATACATCTTCTGCAGAAAAATGCTCATTTTTGTGATTTTGCATTAAAGCAAGAATCGTTAAACGAGGTTCAGTGATTTTTAATCCAGCTTTTTAAGTAATTTAATGTTTTCTTCAGACATAAAGTTCCCTTCCTTTTATGTGAAAAAAATTCTAAGCGAGCTCGGCTAAACACATTTCATCGTAAATTTGTTTACACCATTTTTTCTACACGTTCTGCCGTGAGTTCAGGTTGGCGATCTTCATCAATACACAACCCAATGAAAGTTCCATCTTCTAATAATGCTTTTGATGCTTCAAAAGTATAGCCTTCAGTTGGCCAGTTACCCACAATGATTGCGCCGCGCGGTTCTACGATGTCGCGCACGGTACCGATAGCATCGCAGAAATAATCAGCATAGTCTTCTTGATCGCCACAGCCGAAAAATACCTACGAGTTTATCTGTAAAATCGATTTCTTCTAGCGTTGGGAAAAATCATCCCAGTCAGCTTGTGCCTCGCCGTAATACCAAGTCGGAATACCGAAAAGTAAGAAATCGTATGCTTCAATATCTTCTTTGCTACTTTTTGCAATATCACGAATATCGATTAAGTCATTACCTAATTGTTTTTGGATCATTTTTGCGATGTTTTCAGTATTGCCTGTGTCACTGCCATAAAATAGACCAACAACTGCCATTTTTCTTTCCTTTTTAAAATTTAACGTATTGATTATAAATAGGAGATATACCCTAAATTATGTGGGAGTATACTACAAAAGTATTCTCATTTAAATGAATTAATTCTATTTACAAATCGCTCTATCGCACGTATAACAAATTCAGGTTTTTCAGCATGCACCCAATGCCCACAACCACTAATAGTAAAAAGACGTCGCATGAGGAAATTGTTCTAAAATTTTTTTCGCTATTCTCTATTTTTATATAGAAGAATTTCCGCCTTTAATAAATAGCGTCGGCGTGAGTACATGCATCTTTTCCCAATCCATAATGTTAGCGTAATTGTTGAAAAAGTGCGGTGAGATTAAAGCGAAAAATAATCAGGTGAATTGGGTTCAAAAGATTTCAGCATAAATTGCACGACATCCTGATCATCAATTTCCTTTTCTAAGAGCGGTTTCGCTTCTTGACGAGTTTGAGGTGCTGCATTTTTTACAGCGAACAAGCCATTAAATACATCTTTTATGTCCAAATCCTTCGTAAGGCAGGGGAGACATATCAATTACAATTAATTTTTCGACTAATTCTGGGCAAAGTGCGGTGATTTTCATGGCGGTTTTTTCCCCCATGGAATGACCAATTAATATCACTTTGGATAAATTTAAGTGGCGGATTACCGCGATAACATCTTCCGCCATAAGTTGATAATTCATTTTTTCCGAATGAAAACTATGACCGTGATTGCGCAGATCTCACGCGTAAAATATTGTAATTTTTCGCTAAAAAGCTCTCGCAATGATGCTAAGGTTATTCATATCCCCGAATAAACCGTGAATAAAAACTAAAGTTGGAGAATTAATCGTTTGTTTTTACTTGATGAAATTGATAATTGAGCAATGAATTTGCCATAATTTTTGCGTGAGAATTTGTAAAGAAGTCGCTATAATTAAAAATTCTAGCAAACAGAGAGAAAAATGAAGATCATTGAAGTTGATGAAGAATTATACCAATACATTGCGAGCCAAACCCGCTCTATTGGGGAAAGTGCTTCGGATATTTTTACGCCGTTTGCTTAATTTACCGGCACATGCGAGTGTTTTTTGCCGATGACTTAACATTTGCTCCGGCTGAAAATAACGAAAAAACAGAATCAAAAGTAGAAGCACAGATTGAACCTGCTAAGTCAGAAAGTGTAAAACCGACGAAAAACAGCCGATAACTGCAATTAATCAGATCGTAGAAAAAAAGTTCAAACGTTGTTGAACTCGACAGAATTTCAAGAAGAAGGCAAAGCTGTTACGCGTTTCTTAGCAATTCTACGCGTGCTTTATCGCACTAATCCTGAGAGTTTTTGCACAAGCCACAGAATCTTTACAAGGCCGCACTCGAGTTTATTTTGCGCGTGATGAGGCGACATTGTTAATGACTGGTAATCATACAAAAACCAAAACAAATTCCAGATACGCCTTATTGGGTTATTACTAATACAAACAGTGGCCGTAAAATGCTGATGTTGGAAGGGCAATGCAATCAATGGATTTGCCTGAAAGCTTTAATTGACGAAGTGCGGGCATATTTCACGGTAAATTAATGATGTATCCCTTGGCAAGCGTTTGCTATCCAACCTAAGTTTTCTCATAAAATCGCCTTGCGCACTGCACAGGGCGATATTTTTAATTGGGCGCAAGTAGCCGAGAAAGTGGACCAAACAGTTTCTTTCTTACAAAATAAAGGTGTAAATCCTGAAAAGTGCGGTTGCTTTTTGTCGGAAAAAAATACAGAAAACATTTTATTTTTTTATATCTTGCTACAATCCAACTGGGTGCAAAAATTCTAGGCATTAATCCGGCGTTTCCTCAAGAAAAAAATTGAAGAATTATGTGAGATTCATCAAATCGATTTTTGTTTTTTTATGATGAAGATTTGAGGGATTTTTCCAAAAGCTGATGTAGTTATACAAAAAGCTGATTTCTTCCGCCCTGCAACAATGACGCTCACGTCTGGCTCGACAGGTTTGCCAAAAGCGGTAGTGCATAATGTTCAAGCGCATTTAGATAATGCGAAGGGCGTATGCGAATTGATGAAGTTCGATAGCGAACATTCTTGGCTACTTTCCTTGCCTTTATATCATGTTTCAGGTCAAGGTATTGTTTGGCGTTGGTTGAGTTGTGGTGCTGAATTGTATTTTCCGAAAACGGATTTTTACGCTTCATTATTGGAGGCGACTCACGTTTCTCTTGTGCCAACGCAATTACAGCGTTTATTAGATTATTTACAGAAAAATTCGAGCATTTCATTTGCTACACGCCATATTTTACTGGGCGGTGCGCATATTCCCACAGAACTTACACAAAAATGGTGAAATATGGTATTGAAACGTATTCTGGCTACGGAATGACGGAAATGGCGTCTCACGGTTTTTGCCAAAAAAATCTGATGAAAAACAAGGCGTAGGGCAACCGTTATTAGGTCGAGAATATCGTTTGGTGAATGATGAAGTTTGGTTAAAAAGGCGCGGGTTTGGCGATGGGGTATTGGAAAGATCGACAAATTTTTCCATTAACGAATGAAGACGGCTGGCTTCAGACAAAAGATAAAGGCATTTTGCAAGAGGGTGAACTGGTTATTATCGGACGGCTTGATAATATGTTTATTTCTGGCGGTGAAAATATTCAGCCAGAAGAAATAGAGCAAGTTATGCTGAAAAATGCTATGGTGAAACAAGTTTTTGTTTTACCCAAAGCCGATCATGAATTTGGCTATCGCCCAGTTGCGATTGTTGCTTTGAATGAACCCTTTAATCAAAGTGCGGTCGAAAAACTCACTGAATTTTTTTACAAGATAAATTGGCTCGCTTTTAAACAGCCAATAGCTTATTATGAATTACCAGTAGATTTATCTGCTGGCGCAATAAAAATATCACGTAAAGTGCTTGCCGATTGGCTAGCAAAACAAATAAACGAACAATAAAAAATACAGGTAACTTATGAAAACATCACGTTTTTTCACCGCACTTTTAGCTACAGCTTTAATTGGTTGGGCGACGGTGCATCCAGCATTGGCTGCAAATAAAAGCAATATATTATTACCTACGGAGCAAGAGCTCAGCGCAGATTTGGCTGACGTGCAAAAATGGCTGATGGTGATGCAAAAACAGCACTTATTAATGAATTGCAAACCTCTTTTAGATTTATTGCAACTCATTCAAACTCAACAAAAATAATGAAGATTTACATGATGTTTTAGCTCATGCTGATAGTGAAATTAAGAAAATAATGCAGATTTATTGGCGTTTAAGAAGCAGTTAGAACAATCTAAATCAGTCGATTATCAATCTCAAAAATTTAGCAGATTTACAGGCTACATTAAGCAAACTTAATGTTCAACAGCAGGAAACCCAAACAGCATTAAGTAAAGCGAATACTCAATTAGCGGGACAAAGTTCTGTATCTGAGCGTGCGCAAACCAGCCTTACTGAGAATTTGAAACGCACACAAGAAATTAATCAACAATTAGCCGATAGCAATCTTACAAAAAAACTTTACGTCATCAAATAGAATTGCAGTTGATTGATTTAAAAACGCTTATAACCAAGATTTATTGAAAAAAATAGCGATCAGCTGACATTGCTTTTATCAAAGCCGTTATGATTTGTTGAATGCTCGTTTGCAACTGCTACAACAACAAATTGTGGCGATCCAAGAAGTGATCAATCAGAAAAACTTGGCGCAAACTCAAAACCAAGTGGAACAAGTTCAGCAACAGCAACAAAATAGTGCGAAAAATGCTTATATTCAGAAAGAGTTGGAACGTAATGCAGAGTTGAGTCAATATTTGTTGCAACAAACTGAAAAGACGAACATCTTGACGCAAGATGATTTAAGAATGCGTAATGTATTTGATAGCCTAACCCAAACTCAACACACTATCGAAGAGCAAATTAGTGCACTACAAGGTACGTTGGTGCTTTCGTATTATTCAACAACAAAAACAAAAATTACCGACTAACTTAAATATTCAAGGTTTATCAAAACAAATTGCGGATTTGCGGGTACAAATTTTCGATATTACTCAAAAACGTAATGAACTTTATGATTTAGATGCCTATATTGCCAAAGTCGAATCAGATGAAGGTGAGAAATTTACTCACGCTGAAAAACACAATTAGTTAATTTATTAACTGAACGTCGTAAAATGGCTCCTGACTTAATTAAGTCATTGAATAATCAACTTAATTTAGCCATTTCTTTTAGAGCTTACTCAGCAACAAATTACTCAAATTAGTGATCAAATTCAATCAAAATTGGAGCAACAAAGTTTCTGGGTTAAGAGTAATAATCCTATCAATTTAGATTGGTTTGCTGAATTTCCTCGAGCCTTTATGGCACAAGTTGATGGTATTGTGAAAAAAATTGGTTTACCCTACAAATTACAGTAACTTGCCTTACTTGCTGATGTACTGCTTGGGCTTGTTTGTCGTGGGTGGTGCTATTTTTTAAATTCAAAGATCGTATCAAACAACGCCTGTCAAAAAAATTAACGGCGAAATTAACCGATTAAAATATGATAATCAGTGGAATACACCACAAGCCTTTATTGCTTACTGCATTTTTAACGCTTTCAGGAACTTTATGGTTCTTAGCGGTTTGTCAAATGCTTGGTTTCTTCTTTATGAAAAAAATCCAACTGAGTTTTTGGGATTGGTCGTTTAGTATGGCGGGCTATTGGTGGTTCTTCACCTTTTGGCTTTCTTTTATTCCGCCCGAATGGGATTTTTTTGTGCGTCACTTTGAATTTTCTCAACAAAGTGCAGTGCGTTTTCAAAGTGTAATTAAACGTATTGTTGTAGCAGTTGTTTTATTACTTAATACATCAGTATTTAGTAACATGACTGATTATGGGTTAGCAAATGATGTGATTGGACAGGTGAATACAATAGTTTCATTGTTGTTCTGCATTATTATCATCGCACCACGTTTCAAAAATGTGCTACGTTCTTACGAAGATGAGAAAAAGCCATAACCACATTATTGTCAAAATCGTTCAATTCGGTTTACAGATTATTCCTGTTGGTTTAGTGATATTAGTTGCGTTGGGATACTATTACACTGCATTGAATTTAATACAGCATTTGATTAATTCTTATATCGCATGGTGTGTGTGGTGGTTAATTCGTCAAGTGATTTATCGTGGTATAACTGTATCTTCTCGTCGCTTGGCTCATCGCCGTTTAGAAGAAAAAAACGTAATCAGAAAACGACCAAGCATCAATGAAGGATCAACATCCGATGAGCTTGTTCTTAATGAAAAAAAGAAGAAGGTTTAGCGCTGAATGAAGTGCGTAGCCAATTATTGCGTTTTTGCGGATCTTTTTCATTTGGACTGCTTTGTTTGGCATTTTCTACTATGTTTGGTCAGATCTTGTCACGGTGGCAAGTTATTTGCGTGAAGTGACCTTATGGCAGCAAACGACGACAACTGAAGCTGGCACAGTGATGGAAAGTATCACTTTATTTAATCTTCTCGTTGCCTTGGTTATTGTAGGGATTACTTATGTGTTAGTACGCAATATCTCAGGTATTTTTAGAGGTATTAATTTTTCTCACGGGTTAAACTTTCACAAGGCACGCCTTATACTATTACTACATTATTAACTTATGTTTTAGTTGCGGTTGGCGGGGCGTGGGCATTTGCTACATTAGGCATGTCGTGGTCTAAATTGCAATGGTTGTTTGCTGCCCTTTCAGTTGGTTTGGGCTTTGGTATGCAAGAAATCTTTGCAAACTTTGTATCTGGGATTATTTTATTGTTTGAACGCCCAATTCGAGTGGGCGATACCGTTACGATAAACGGTGTCACTGGTACGGTAGCGAAAATCCGTATTCGTGCAATTACAATGATTGATCCTGATAGAAAAGAAGTGATTGTGCCGAATAAATCGTTTGTAACAGGGCAAGTGACGAACTGGGCATTATCAAATACCATTACTCGTTTAGTTATATCTGTGGGGGTTGCTTATAACTCCGATTTAGAATTAGTAAAAACGTTTGTTGTTACAAGCTGCTAATGAATTGCCGAGCGTTTTAAAAGAGCCTGAGCCAAGAGCGTTGTTTTTTTAAATTTTGGTGCAAGCACTTTAGACCATGAGTTACGAGTTTATGTCGGACAGGTTTCAGATCGTAATGATACGCTAGATTTATTAAATCGCCGTGTAAATCAATTATTTAAAGAAAACAATATAGACATTGCTTTCAATCAATTGGATATCTTTATTAAAAAAATAAAGACACGGGTGAAGAGATTCCTTTTATTAATATGGAAAAATTAACTAAAAACTAATTAAAGAGAAATAATATGGCGGGTAACACAATCGGACAACTTTTTCGTGTGACAACCTTTTGGGGAGTCACATGGTATTGCGATTAGGCTGTATCGTTGATGGGATACCGCCAAATCTTGAATTATCAGAGAACGATATTCAGCCAGATTTAGATCGTCGTAAACCAGGGACATCACGATATACCACGCCGCGTCGTGAGGATGATGAAGTTCAAATTTTTATCTGGTGTGTTTGAAGGAAAAACGACAGGCACAAGTATTGGGATGATCATTAAAAATGCAGATCAGCGTTCTCAAGATTATGGTGACATTAAAGATCGTTTTCGCCCAGGTCATGCAGACTTTTACCTATCAGCAAAAAGTATGGAATCCGTGATTACCGTGGCGGTGGGCGTTCGTCCGCGCGTGAAACAGCGATGCGTGTTGCAGCGGGAGCAATAGCGAAAAAAATATTTACGCGAATATTTTTGGTATTGAAGTCCGCGGTTTTTTTAAGCCAAATCGGTCATGTGAAAATTGTGCCGCAGACCATCGGAGACATTGATTGGGGAAAAAGGTAAACAGCAATCCATTCTTTTTGTCCTGATGAAAGTGCGGTAGAAAAAAATTTGATGAATTGATCCGTGAACTTAAAAAGAAGGGATTCTATTGGCGCTAAACTTACTGTTATCGCTGAAAATGTTCCAGCCGGATTAGGTGAGCCAGTATTTGACCGTTTAGATGCGGATCTTGCCCATGCATTAATGGGAATTAATGCAGTAAAAGGCGTCGAAATTGGCGATGGTTTTGCAGTGGTTGAACAACGTGGCTCAGAACATCGTGATGAAATGACCCCCGATGGCTTTGAAAGCAATCATGCGGGCGGTATTTTAGGTGGAATTAGTTCTGGTCAACCGATAATTGCCACTATTGCGCTAAAACCGACTTCAAGTATTACGATTCCTGGTCGTTCAATCAATCTTAATGGAGAACCCGTAGAGGTTGTAACAAAAGGTCGACACGATCCTTGTGTGGGTATTCGTGCTGTACCCATTGCAGAGGCCATGATGGCGATTGTCTTATTAGATCATCTATTACGTTTTTAAGGCACAGTGTAAGTGATCTTAATGTAATATTTAAGGTTAGGTCTGTCTCCTAGATAAGCTTTTGATGTTACCCCTTTGAGCAATGAATGTTCCTCAAAGGGGAGTTATTTTTATCGTGGGTATATTTATCGACGACGAAACTATTAATGATAATATTAGAATGAATAAAAATTTTTATTAAAAACAACCATAATTTTTACCGCACTTTTTCTCTGAACGTTGTTGCCTCTCCTCTAGATTGGCAAAAAGTGAAAGCGACCAATTCCAAGTGACGATGGGAAAGCAAAACCTATTGGTAGTTATACCAATGGGTGTATTATTGAGGGCGCAAGCATTACCGCCGAAAGGGGAAGGTTACCAAGTGATTCGTATGAATCGCAATCGTTATTATGGACACCCAAATATGATTCAGTATCTTGAACGTCTGGGACAACGCGCTAAAGCTGCTGGGTTGCCAACTATGTTAGTGGGTGATATTGCCATGCCTGGTGGTGGACGGTTTTTTAACGGGTCATGCTAGCCATCAGATGGGATTAGATGCGGATATTTGGCTAAGAATGGGCGAAATGTCAGATGCCGATGCACTGAATTCTGATGGTAAAGGCTTATTAGTTGTAGATAGAAAGGCACAACGAGTAGATGAGCGCGTGTGGAATAGCAATCATGCGATGTTAATCAAATTAGCCGCGCAAGATCCAAGTGTGACACGTATTTTTTTGTTAATCCTGCGATTAAGGTAAAATTATGCCAAATAGCTGGCAATGATCGCGGTTGGCTACACAAAGTTCGTCCTTGGTATGGTCACGACTCTCATTTTCATGTTCGTTTAACTTGCCCTGCAGATGCGCCTTATTGTGAAAATCAAGTACCAGTGCCTGCCGGTGATGGTTGTGGAGACGAATTATATTCTTGGTTTGAACCACCAAAACCAGGCACTTCAGTGAGCAAACCTAAAGTTACATCACCGGAACCATTTTTTGTGCCAACAAATTTTGAACTCACCGAATCGGAGTGAATGGTTAGAATAGAATTAAGGTAAATCAATATGGATATCGGAATTGATCTTTTAGCAATATTGTTTTTGTGTTGGTTTTTGTCGCATCATTTATCGATGCAATTGCTGGTGGTGGTGGATTAATCACTATTCCAGCGTTGCTCATGACAGGTATGCCACCGGCAATGGCGTTAGGCACCAACAAATTGCAAGCTATGGGGGGCGCATTATCCGCAAGCCCTTTATTTCTTGCGAAAAAGAGCGGTTAATTTACGCGATATTTGGTTTTATTTTGATTTGGGTTTTCTTAGGCTCTGCCCTAGGTACATTATTAATTCAATCAATTGATGTGGCGATTTTTCAAAAAAATTCTGCCTTTTTTTGATTTTTAGCTATTGGTCTATATTTTTTTATTTACCCCTAAATTAGGCGATGAGGATCGAAAACAGCGTTTAAGCTATCTGTTATTTGGTCTTTTAGTTAGCCCATTTTTAGGTTTTTTATGATGGCTTCTTTGGCCCAGGAACTGGCTCAATCATGAGTTTAGCCTGTGTTACTTTTGCTAGGATTTTAATCTCCCGAAAGCAACAGCACATGCAAAAGTGATGAACTTCACTTCGAACCTTGCTTCTTTTTGCGCTTTTTCTTATTGGGGGACAAATTCTTTTGGAAAGTGGGATTCGTGATGATGGCTGGGAGTATTTTAGGCGCAAATTTAGGCGCCAAAATGGTGATGACGAAAGGTAAAACCTTGATTCGACCAATGGTTGTTATCATGTCTTTTATGATGACGGCTAAAATGGTTTACGATCAGGGCTGGTTTCATTTTTAGTTCGAAAGCGCGTAAAAGTGCGGTTAAAATTAATTTCATTTTATTATGTCAGATAATCAACAAAATTTACGTTTAACGGCGAGATGGGCTATGAGTCAGCACTTTTTCATGGTCGTATTTAAAGCCTCAATATTGGGGAATTTGGCTCGGTATTTTCTTTTTATTGTTGTTAGCATTTGTGCCTTTTTCGTCTGCGCGATAAATTTGCAGGAAAATTAGGTATTTGGATTGGGCATAAAAGCAAAGAAACAGCGTACGCGTGCACAAACTAACTGCAATATTGTTCCCTTCATTGGACTGAACAACAACGTGAACAAGTCATTGATAAAATGTTTGCGGTTGTCGCTCAGGTTATGTTCGGTATTGGTGAGATTGCTATCCGTTCAAAGAAACATTTGCAAAAACGTAGCGAATTTATCGGCCTTGAACATATCGAACAGGCAAAAGCTGAGGATAAGAATATTATTCTTATGGTGCCACATGGCTGGGCGATTGATGCCTCGGGCATTATTTTTTGCACACTCAAGGTATGCCAATGACCTCTATGTATAATCCACACCGTAATCCATTGGTGGATTGGCTTTGGACGATGACACGCCAACGTTTCGGAGGAAAAATGCATGCTCGCCAAAATGGTATTAAAACCTTTTTAAATCATGTCCGTAAAGGCGAAATGGGTTATTACTTACCAGATGAAGATTTTTGGAGCCGAGCAAAGCGTATTTGTTGATTTCTTTGGAACTTATAAAGCGACATTGCCGGGATTAAATAAAATGGCAAAACTTTCTAAAGCCGTTGTTATTCCAATGTTTCTCGTTATAACGCTGAGGCTGGCAAATATGAAATGGAAATTCATCCTGCAATGAATTTAAGGATGATCCGGAGCAATCTGCCCTGAGCAATGAACGAAGAAATAGAATCTTTTTGTTACGCCAGCGCCAGAGCAATATGTTTGGATTTTTGCAATTATTGCGTACAAGGAAGGATGGCGAAGATCTTTATGATTAAGAATAGGGTTTGAAAGTCATATTCTCGAAAACGGATATTCAACAAGGTAAATAAAAATGGAAGAAAAATTCGGCTGACGCAATACAGCCATGGTGTGGTTGAGGTTGTAAAATTTCGCCCTAAGGTGTTAGGGACAATTTTACATTCAGAACTGGAAAAATTTTATGATCCAAATCTGCTCGTCGGCAATGAAACCGCAGACGATGCGGCGGTGTATGATCTTGGTAATGGAACTGCAATTATCAGTACCACCGACTTTTTCATGCCGATTGTAGATGATCCTTTTGATTTTGGACGAATTGCCGCAACCAATGCCATTAGTGATATTTTTGCTATGGGCGGTAAGCCGATTATGGGAATCGCCATTTTAGGTTTTCCAACCAATGTATTACCCGCAGAAGTTGCACAGAAAAATTGTTGATGGTGGGCGTTTTTGCTTGCCATCAAGCGGGTATTGCTTTGGCGGGAGGACATTCCATTGACTCGCCTGAACCTATTTTTGGGTTAGCCGTGACAGGCGTGATTGATACTGAAAAAGTGAAACGTAATGCGTCTGCAAAATCAGGTTGTAAGCTTTATATGACGAAACCGCTTGGTATTGGTATTTTGACGACGGCGGAGAAAAAGGAAAACTTAAGCCAGAACATCAAGGTTTAGCCACTGCTGCTATGTGCCAAATGAATTCTATTGGCAGTCAATTTTTCCCCAAGTGGATGGTGTCACCGCAATGACGGATGTCACAGGATTTGTTTACTTGGTCATTTAATTGAAATCTGTGAAGGTTCAAATCTAAGTGCGGTAGTTTTTTTCGGACAAAAATTAAAAACCTTGGACGGTGTAAAAGATTATATTGCTCAAGGTTGCGTACCCGGTGGAACAGGGCGTAATTTTGACAGTTATGGGAATAAAGTTGGCGCATTAACGGAAGAACAAAAAGCTATTTTTGTGCGATCCTCAAACATCAGGCGGTTTATTAGTGGCAGTTGAGCCTAATAGCGTTCAAACAGTCATTGAAATAGCCAAAGATGCGGGCATTGATTTATATGAAGTGGGTGAATTAAAACCCTAAATCAGAATCCGATGTCGTCGTTGAAATAGTTTAATAAAAAGCGTGGAAATTTTAAAATCCACGCTTTTTTTATTTTAATAAGATTATTTTCCGATAACGTCTAATCCGCCCATATATGGACGTAGCACTTCTGGCACGGTGATTGAACCATCTGCATTTTTGATAGTTTTCAAGCACAGCCACTAAAAGTACGACCAACTGCCAAGCCTGAACCATTTAAGGTGTGCACTAAGCGAGTTTTCTTATCGCCTTTTGCTTTACAACGTGCTTGCATACGGCGAGCTTGAAATCCCACATATTGGAGCAAGAAGAAATTTCGCGATAAGTATTTTTGTGCAGGTACCCAAACTTCTAAATCGTAAGTTTTGCAAGAACCAAAGCCCATATCGCCTGTGCAAAGCAAAACTTTACGATACGGAAGATTTAATAATTGCAATACTTTTTCCGCATGACCCTGTTAATTCTTCAAGTGCTTCCATAGATTTATCTGGATCAACGATTTGTACCCATTTCCACTTTATCAAATTGGTGCATACGAATTAAACCGCGAGTATCACGACCGTAAGAACCCGCTTCTGAACGGAAACATGGCGTATGTGCGGTCATTTTTTTATTGGTAATTCTGCTTCATCAATAATCACGTCACGCACTAAATTAGTGACGGGTACTTCTGCAGTTGGAATTAATGCGTAAGGTTGTTCGCCTTCTAAGGCTAGAGTATGGAATAAATCTTCACCGAATTTTGGTAATTGCCCTGTGCCATAAAGTGTTGCGTGATTTACTAAATAAGGCACATAGGTTTCTAAATAGCCGTGTTGTTCAGTATGAAGATCTAACATGAATTGCGCTAGTGCACGGTGCATTTTAGCGATTTGACCTTTCATCACCGCGAAACGAGCGCCAGCTAATTTAGCCCCTGCGGCAAAAATCTAAGCCGTTGGCGTCTTCGCCCAAAGTGACATGATCTTTCACTTCAAAATCAAATGTACGAGGTGTACCCCAACGTAAGATTTCTTTATTTTCGGTGTCATCTTTGCCTAATGGTACTTCGTCTGCAGGTAGATTTGGAATACTTAATGCGATTTGATTAATTTCCGCAAGTACCGCATCTAATTGTGCTTTTGCTTCAGTCAATTGGTTGCCCATATTATCCACTTCGGCCAACAATGGTGCGATATCTTCACCACGCGCTTTGGCAGCGCCAATGGCTTTAGAGCGAGTATTACGTTCAGCTTGTAAATTTTCGGTAGTGACTTGTAAGTTCTTGCGTTGTTCTTCTAATGAGGTGAGTTTTTCTGTATCAAGAATAAAGTTACGTTTTACTTTTTAATTTTTTTCTGCGACTTCCGCTAAATTATTACGGAGTAAATTTGGATCGATCATGGTATTTCCTTACTTTTTCGTTGAAATGAAAAATGGTTTTATTCTATCGCACGTTGTTGAAATAAACCAGTTAAAAAGCCAAGGGAAAAAAACGAGATTCTGAAAATAAAGAAAAAAATACACCGCACTTTGTGCTAAAAATTCGCGCCAATTTAATCAAATTTTTTAGGTGGGTTATGAGAAAACTTATTCTTTCTTTTCTATTTATGATTATTGGCGGTGGGTTTGGTTTTTCTGGGGCTCATTTTTCATCCGACAAAATGGCAGGTTAGCGCACAATTTGAAACGCCAAAAATGAGTGAACTAGGTAATTATTTTTTTCTTTTTCTACATACAGTTTAGTTAGCGGTGATGCGGATGCGGTGGATGCTACAAAGATTGAACGCAAGGCAACAAATTCTGCCTATCATGAATTTACAAAAATTCTGAGTTCACCCGCTCAATTAATGGCTTTTTAAATCAATCTGATTTTGTGAAAGCGAGAGCTAAAGTTGAAAAATCAAACTGTTCAGCAGATTGCTTTTGCACTTTTAAATTTTCCCGAGAAAATAATCCTGATCAATTAACCCCTGTCTTTTGATCGTGAAGAAGTGGATCAACTTTTTGTGGAATACATTCGTTATGTGAATAATCAAGCGCGCCAAACATTAAATAATGAATTGATTACAAAATGGAAATCGTTATTCGAACAAGTGAAAAATGCAGCTGATGCTAAAATTGATGTTTCTTGGGAAAACAAATTGAAAATGATGCAATCTGTTCAACCCTTAGATAATAATTTAGTGGCATTTCATTTTTGTTCAACAGCCTAATCTTGTGATGGCAGAGAAACCTTATGTTATCTCAACGGGTATTGGTGCTGGTTTTGAATTATTCTTAGTTTGTTAGCCATGCTGATTTTAGGTGCAGGAAGAAATAAAAAAAGCAAAAGAATAAAGGGCTGTTTGCAAGAAATAAATTTTTGTGATCGTTGTCAAAATTTTTAAGATCGTCTTCTGTTTATTTGGGGCGAATGTAGTAAACTGAAACCAGTTAAAACCACTATAGAGCAATGCTATGTTTCCCGAATACCGAGAATTAATCACCAAACTTAAAAGTAATGATGCTTATTTCGATCGTCTTTTTGAAAAGCATAACGAATTAGATCATGAAATTAAGAATATGCAGGAAAATATTCAGCTCGCCACTATATGGAAATTGAGGCTTTTGAAAAAGAAAAATTACGGATTAAAGATGAGCTTTTATGAATACCCTCAAGAAAAATCATCAAGAATAGTAAAAACCGGCGGATGCCGGTTTTTATTATCGAAATAAATTATCGCTATAAATAAACCGCACTTAAAGTGCGGTTTATAATCAGACTTTTGGTAAAAAGCTAGATTACCATTGGTAACCAACACTTGCTGCAGCACCTGCATCCCCACGAGAGTTTGTATTCGCGGAGAATCTTACCCCAAATTTACCATTATCTGATAAGCGAGAGTAACCCACTGTAACTGCGCTTTCCTCTATACGTACCAGCGCCAGCTGAAAGCACAGATTTACCTGAAGAGGTGGCTTGATAGGTTAGCTGAGTGACATTGCGCCTGCAATACCTGCGCTGAGTCTTTTTATCCATTTTATTCATATCATTATGAATATTGTTAACCGCACCTCTTAATTGGTTCACATTCACTGCATCTGGTACCTTTTATACCCGGAGCAACGTTAATAATTCTATTACCACCGTTATTCAAGCCGTTTTTCAGTTACAGAAACAGTTTTGTTTGGCGCCTCCGCATTATTTATTGTAATACCATTATTCTGACAACGGTATTACCAGTAGTGACGGGAACCGTCGTTACTAAGATCAATATCTTTGGCTAATTGCATTTCTAAAGTTGAGTTACCATCTGCTTTTCACATTGATATTACCTTTAGCTGATTTGAATTTTTCTGATTCCACTTTAGAAACACCTTCGCCTTTGATAATAACTTTGCTATTAAGCTTATTGTTATTCACAACTTCATTATTGCCGGTAAATTTCAAGCCATCATCTGAGTTGGAGCCTGAACCACCAGTGCCGTTTTTACCGTCTTTACCATCTTTACCATCTTTACCGTTTTTTTCACGATAGCAGAAGATACGGCGCCATTACCATCGGTAATGTTAATGGTGTGAGTGCCATCTTGATTTGTGGTGACACTTGCAACAGCGTTTTTACCGTCTTTACCGTCTTTGCCATCTTTACCGTTTTTTCACGATAGCAGAAGATACAGTACCGTTACCATCGGTGATGTTAATAGTATGTGAGCCATCATTGTTTTCAGTGATGTTAGCAACAGCATTTTTACCATCTTTACCGTTTTTCACGGTCGCAGAAGATACAGCGCCATTACCATCGGTGATGTTGATGGTGTGAGTGCCATCTTCATTTGTGGTGACGCTTGCAATAGCGTTTTTACCGTCTTTACCTGCAGCACCGGTTTCACCTTTAGCACCATCTTTACCGTTTTTCACGGTAGCAGAAGATACGGCGCCATTACCATCGGTGATGTTAATAGTGTGGGTACCATCGTTATTTGTGGTGACGCTTGCAATAGCATTTTTACCATCTTTACCATCTTTACCGTTTTTTCACGGTAGCAGAAGATACGGCGCCATTACCATCGGTGATGTTGATGGTGTGAGTGCCATCTTCATTTGTGGTGACGCTTGCAATAGCGTTTTTTACCGTCTTTACCTGCAGCACCGGTTTCACCTTTTTCACCTTTCTCACCATCTTTACCGTTTTTTTCACGATAGCAGAAGATACGGCGCCATTACCATCGGTGATGTTAATAGTGTGGGTACCATCGTTATTTGTGGTGACGCTTGCAATAGCATTTTTACCATCTTTACCGTTTTTTTCACGGTAGCAGAAGATACAGTACCGTTACCATCGGTGATGTTAATAGTATGTGATCCATCATTGTTTTCAGTGATGTTAGTAACAGCATTTTTACCATCTTTACCGTTTTTTCACGGTAGCAGAAGATACGGCGCCATTACCATCGGTGATGTTGATGGTGTGAGTGCCATCTTCATTTGTGGTGACACTTGCAATAGCGTTTTTACCGTCTTTACCTGCAGCACCGGTTTCACCTTTTTCACCTTTCTCACCATCTTTACCGTTTTTTTCACGATAGCAGAAGATACGGCGCCATTACCATCGGTGATGTTGATGGTGTGAGTGCCATCTTCGTTTGTGGTGACACTTGCAATAGCGTTTTTACCGTCTTTACCTGCCGCACCGGTTTCACCTTTTTCACCTTTTCTCACCATCTTTACCGTTTTTCACGATAGCAGAAGATACAGTACCGTTACCATCGGTGATGTTAATAGTATGTGAGCCATCATTGTTTTCAGTGATGTTAGCAACAGCATTTTTACCATCTTTACCGTTTTTCACGGTCGCAGAAGATACGGCGCCATTACCATCGGTGATGTTGATGGTGTGAGTGCCATCTTCATTTGTGGTGACGCTTGCAATAGCATTTTTACCGTCTTTACCTGCAGCACCGGTTTCACCTTTTTCACCTTTCTCACCATCTTTACCGTTTTTCACGATAGCAGAAGATACGGCGCCATTACCATCGGTGATGTTAATAGTATGGGTACCATCGTTATTTGTGGTGACGCTTGCAACAGCGTTTTTACCGTCTTTACCTGCCGCACCGGTTTCACCTTTTTCACCTTTTTCACCATCTTTTACCGTTTTTCACGATAGCAGAAGATACAGTACCGTTACCATCGGTGATGTTAATAGTATGTGAGCCATCATTGTTTTCAGTGATGTTAGCAACAGCATTTTTTTACCATCTTTTACCGTTTTTCACGGTCGCAGAAGATACGGCGCCATTACCATCGGTGATGTTGATGGTGTGAGTGCCATCTTGATTTGTGGTGACACTTGCAATAGCGTTTTTACCGTCTTTACCTGCAGCACCGGTTTCACCTTTTTCACCTTTCTCACCATCTTTACCGTTTTTCACGATAGCAGAAGATACGGCGCCATTACCATCGGTGATATTGATGGTGTGAGTGCCATCTCCATTTGTGGTGACACTTGCAATAGCGTTTTTACCGTCTTTACCTGCCGCACCGGTTTCACCTTTTTCACCTTTTCTCACCATCTTTACCGTTTTTCACGATAGCAGAAGATACTGTACCGTTACCATCGGTGATGTTAATAGTGTGAGTGCCATCATTGTTTTTCAGTGATGTTAGCAACAGCATTTTTACCATCTTTACCATCTTTACCGTTTTTCACAATAGTTTCAGCTTTAGTGCCATCAGCATTGTTAATGGTAATGGTATGAGATCCATCAGCATTATCTTTGGTGGTAATAGTAGGTGATTTACCATCTCTACCGTTGGTACCATTTGTACCATCTCTACCATCTCTACCATCTCTACCGTTACTACCATCTCTACCATCTCTACCGTTTTTCACGATAGTTTCAGCTTTAGTACCATCAGCATTGTTAATGGTAATGGTGTGAGAGCCATCAGCATTATCCGTGGTGGTAATGGTAGGGTGATTTACCATCTATACCGTTGGTGCCGTTAGTACCATCTCTACCGTTGGTACCATTTGTACCCGTCTCTACCATCTCTACCATCTCTACCGTTACTACCATCTCTACCATCTCTACCGTTTTTCACGGTAGCAGAAGATACAGCACCGTTACCATCGGTGATGTTGATGGTGTGAGTGCCATCTTCATTTGTGGTGACACTTGCAACAGCGTTTTTACCGTCTTTACCTGCGGCACCGGTTTCACCTTTCGCACCATCTTTTACCGTTTTTCACGATAGCAGAGGATACAGTACCGTTACCATCGGTGATGTTAATAGTATGTGATCCATCATTGTTTTCAGTGATGTTAGCAACAGCATTTTTACCATCTTTACCGTTTTTCACGGTAGCAGAAGATACGGCGCCATTACCATCGGTGATGTTGATGGTGTGAGTGCCATCTTCATTTGTGGTGACACTTGCAATAGCGTTTTTACCGTCTTTACCTGCCGCACCGGTTTCACCTTTTTCACCTTTCTCACCATCTTTTACCGTTTTTCACGATAGCAGAAGATACGGCGCCATTACCATCGGTAATGTTAATGGTGGAGTGCCATCTTGATTTGTGGTAACACTTGCAACAGCATTTTTACTCGTCTTTACCTGCCGCACCGGTTTCACCTTTTCGCACCATCTTTACCGTTTTTTTCACGATAGCAGAAGATACAGTACCGTTACCATCGGTGATGTTAATAGTATGTGAGCCATCATTGTTTTCAGTGATGTTAGCAACAGCATTTTTACCATCTTTACCGTTTTTCACGGTCGCAGAAGATACGGCGCTCATTACTCATCGGTGATGTTGATGGTGTGAGTGCTATCTTCATTTGTGGTGACGCTTGCAATAGCATTTTTACCGTCTTTACCTCGCCGCACCGGTTTTCACTTTTTCACCTTTCTCACCATCTTTACCGTTTTTCACGATAGCAGAAGATACGGCGCCATTACCATCGGTAATGTTAATGGTGTGAGTGCCATCTTGATTTGTGGTAACACTTGCAACAGCATTTTTACCGTCTTTACCTGCCGCACCAGTTTCACCTTTAGCACCATCTTTACCGTTTTTCACGATAGCAGAAGATACAGTACCGTTACCATCGGTGATGTTAATAGTATGTGATCCATCATTGTTTTCAGTGATGTTAGCAACAGCATTTTTACCATCTTTTACCGTTTTTCACGGTAGCAGAAGATACGGCGCCATTACCTATCGGTGATGTTGATGGTGTGGGTACCATCGTTATTTGTGGTGACGCTTGCAACAGCATTTTTACCATCTTTACCGTTTTTCACGATAGCAGAAGATACGGCGCCATTACCATCGGTGATGTTGATGGTGTGAGTGCCATCTTCATTTGTGGTGACACTTGCAATAGCGTTTTTACCGTCTTTACCTGCCGCACCAGTTTCACCTTTTAGCACCATCTTTACCGTTTTTCACGATAGCAGAAGATACAGTACCGTTACCATCGGTGATGTTAATAGTATGTGATCCATCATTGTTTTCAGTGATGTTAGCAACAGCATTTTTACCATCTTTTACCATCTTTTACCGTTTTTCACGATAGCAGAAGATACAGCGCCATTACCATCGGTAACGTTAATGGTGTGAGTGCCATCTTGATTTGTAGGTAACACTTGCAACAGCATTTTTTACCGTCTTTACCTGCCGCACCGGTTTCACCTTTTTCACCTTTCTCACCATCTTTACCGTTTTTTCACGATAGCAGAAGATACGGCGCCATTACCATCGGTGATGTTGATGGTGTGAGTGCCATCTTGATTTGTGGTGACACTTGCACAGCGTTTTTTACCGTCTTTACCTGCAGCACCGGTTTCACCTTTTTCACCTTTAGCACCATCTTTACCGTTTTTCACGATAGCAGAAGATACGGCGCCATTACCATCGGTGATGTTAATGGTGTGAGTGCCATCTTGATTTGTGGTAACACTTGCAGCAGCATTTTTACCGTCTTTACCTGCCGCACCGGTTTCACCTTTCGCACCATCTTTACCGTTTTTCACGATAGCAGAAGATACAGTACCGTTACCATCGGTGATGTTAATAGTATGTGAGCCATCATTGTTTTTCAGTGATGTTAGCAACAGCATTTTTTACCATCTTTACCGTTTTTCACGGTCGCAGAAGATACGGCGCCATTACCATCGGTGATGTTGATGGTGTGAGTGCCATCTTCATTTGTGGTGACTCTTGCAATAGCATTTTTACCGTCTTTACCTGCCGCACCGGTTTCACCTTTTTCACCTTTCTCACCATCTTTACCGTTTTTCACGATAGCAGAAGATACGGCGCCATTACCATCGGTAATGTTAATGGTGTGAGTGCCATCTTGATTTGTGGTAACACTTGCAACAGCATTTTTTACCGTCTTTACCTGCCGCACCAGTTTCACCTTTTAGCACCATCTTTACCGTTTTTCACGATAGCAGAAGATACAGTACCGTTACCATCGGTGATGTTAATAGTATGTGATCCATCATTGTTTTTCAGTGATGTTAGCAACAGCATTTTTTACCATCTTTACCGTTTTTCACGGTAGCAGAAGATACGGCGCCATTACCATCGGTGATGTTGATGGTGTGGGTACCATCGTTATTTGTGGTGACGCTTGCAACAGCATTTTTTACCATCTTTACCGTTTTTCACGATAGCAGAAGATACGGCGCCATTACCATCGGTGATGTTGATGGTGTGAGTGCCATCTTCATTTGTGGTGACACTTGCAATAGCGTTTTTACCGATCTTTACCTGCCGCACCAGTTTCACCTTTAGCACCATCTTTACCGTTTTTCACGATAGCAGAAGATACAGTACCGTTACCATCGGTGATGTTAATAGTATGTGATCCATCATTGTTTTTCAGTGATGTTAGCAACAGCATTTTTACCATCTTTACCATCTTTACCGTTTTTCACGATAGCAGAAGATACGGCGCCATTACCATCGGTAATGTTAATGGTGTGAGTGCCATCTTGATTTGTGGTAACACTTGCAACAGCATTTTTACCGTCTTTACCTGCCGCACCGGTTTCACCTTTTTTCACCTTTCTTACCATCTTTACCGTTTTTCACGATAGCAGAAGATACGGCGCCATTACCATCGGTGATGTTGATGGTGTGAGTGCCATCTTGATTTGTGGTGACACTTGCAATAGCGTTTTTACCGTCTTTACCTGCAGCACCGGTTTCACCTTTTTCACCTTTTAGCACCATCTTTACCGTTTTTCACGATAGCAGAAGATACGGCGCCATTACCATCGGTGATGTTAATAGTGTGGGTACCATCGTTATTTGTGGTGACGCTTGCAACAGCGTTTTTACCATCTTTACCTGCCAAGCCTTTGAAGACCACGAGCACCCTGTGCACCTTTATCCCCTTTAGGGCCTTTTAATTCAGGGTGTTTTTTAATGTAGTCTTTATCAAGGCTAAAGGTAAACGTTCCCTTATCTTGATCAACTTTAATACCATCGCCACCTTTAAATGTAACTCAGATCTCCAGCGTGGATTGGTTGTTCTACGCGAGTTCCGCCACCAGCACCAGTTGCCGTAGCTCTCCAGAACGCGCTATTAATTGCAGTGGCAACACTTGTTGCGTTAGCAAAATAATCACCAGCTTTATCGGCGAAATAGTACCTGTAGTGTTGCCTGCTTTGGATACTGTTAAATTTGATGTGTTAATATTAAATGTGATTTTATTGCCTTGATTTGATGACGTTACTGATGCAGTAGTACCCGTACCATTAGCAAAATTAATCACATCACCAGCTTTAATTATCGTATTACCCACACCGTTAGCTTGTAATTTCCAGCCAGCTTTTTAGTGCCTCTAATAAAAGCCTTCATGGTAACAACACCATCTTCTTGGTTTGCTGGTATATCATCATATTTGCCAGAATTGTTATTCGCTGTTACATTTTTTGGTTTTTAAACCAATGGTATAAGTATTGGTTTGGTTATTGGTGTTATTCGCTGTAGCTGTTTTAGTTGCAGTAATTAAATTACTATTAGAAGTTACGTTTGTGCCAATCGCATTTTACGGTGTAAGTTTTGCTTTGATCCGCATTAGTTGTAGTTGTTACGTTAGCAACATTTGTGCCTGCCGCAACATTGCTTTTTAGCGGCGTTTAATTGGGATACGTTCACCGCATCATTATTATTGACACCATTTGCTACATTGGTAATTGTTTTATTACCCTGCATTGATCCTATTTTTGGTCATACTTGGGCCATTTACAATGGTTAAGCCGTTCGTATTAAATTCATTGCCACCAACAGTTACTTTATTGAAGGTGACGTCATCTGCGGTCGCATAGGGTGAATTTTTTTCCATCTTGCGTAATTGTCATGTTTTTGCCAGCAACAAAGGTAACAGTCTCGCCGTTGTTAACGTTTTGTTCACCTGAGCCTGTTCCACCTTCAGATTTTACTTTTCCAACCATAGGCAGTATTTTTGACGACAAGTCATTAACCGCTTTACTACAGCATAAAGTTGAGAACCGTTGATTGCATCGGTTGGGTCATCTGATACGCGACCCTGCTGCTACGTTTTGAATTTGGCGAACGTTGTAGCGATAAGTCTCTCGTCGCTCATAAGTATCTATATTATGGCCTGAACCATCAGCTTTGCGTCCATTCCAATCTCTGACAGGTTTACCTGAACCAATAGAAAAGAAACAGATGTATTTTTATCTGCTGTCCCTGCAAAGCCGTAATTTTGACCACCAATGTTGATTGATTGAGAATCTGCTTGTGTATGTACAGCACTAACTTCTGAATGGGCACCTAAAGCGACACTTCCTTTTTGTTTTGAATTAATTTTAGCATTATAACCAATGGCTAGAGCATTTTGAGTATTAGTTACTGTTGCTTTACCACCAATAGCGATAGAGTGATGAACATTGGTTATTCTACCATCGGTAATTGAACCACTCGTGCGAGCTGATGCTCCACCATCAGGACCAGAGGCATCGTTTTGTTCACCAATTACAACCGTACTGGCGTCAGCGCTATCCCACGAATTTTCGGTTCATTGCATCAGCCATAGCCGATGTAGAGATAAACTCGCAATAATGACCGCACTTGAGTGTGGCTATTGTAAAGCTTTTTCAGTTGGCTGGTTGGTTGATCGGTAAGTTGAGTTTGTGAGTTGGCTGGTGGAAGATTTAACGTTTCCACGAGCCAATTCAGAGGTGACCACCCAATTTTTGGGCAGCATGATTCCAAAGAACCTTATAGATTTTGTTCATATTATTCTTTCCGTAGAGAATTTATTTATATGATGAGAAATGGATGTTACGGCTTACCATTTCGAGACGTTGTTTTTAGATTTGATAGAATTACGAATAATTCCTAAGCTATTATATGCCCTGATTAATATTTATCTCCAACAAATATTTTTATTTTGGGAATAAATCAAAAGAATATATTCAAAATATTCTTACATTTGATATAGATCAAAAATGCTTATTTTTGATTATAAAATGAACATTAGTGTGGTTATTAAATAAAAGATTTAATTGCGGGTGAAAATCACAATTTATTTACACTCACCGGTTTGTCGATAAAACAATAAGCCCGGTAAAGCTAATCCAAATACTATTGCACCCTAGGATAAAACTGGTATTAATAAAGGAACTAATCATCTGTTCAAATAAAGCATCGGAAAAGCCGAAATGATGAATTTGTACCATTGAAATCATTGCTTTATAAGCGCGAACACAGGGATCATGGGGATAATTGCGGCAACGGTGAAAGCTTTGGGATGGGCTAAATAACGATGAGAAAAGATGCACGCCTAAAAATCCAATTACTGCAAGTGGCAAAGAAGTGTGGCAAATACAATAGGCATATTAATATGCAGTAATAATGTGCGTGTAACATGCCCAAGTGCGGCTAAAATTGCGCAATATTTTTAAGGCTTTTTGGCGGTACATTAAATACTAAAGCAAAGCCCACCGCTGGAATGGCGGCAAATAACATATCATCAAGTAATTTCAATATAAATATTGTGATATCTAATAACATTTTAATGCCCCCAAGTTGTAATATGTAATACGCTTAAAGCGAATACAATGCCAAGACATGCGCCAAAAAGTGAGAATAGTGGCAATCGTCCAACGGCCTAATCCCATATTGACATAACCTTTTAATATATCCGCCAAAAGAATTAATCAGCGGAAACCCCGGCACAAGTAATAACACACTAGACGCTAAAGCAATTTGAGGATCATTACCTAAGTTATATTTTAAGCTCACGCCAGAAATCAGCGAGGCGACAAAAGAGGTGATGGAAAAGACGATAAAGGGATTATAGTGCCGTTTAGAAAATTCTTATCGCACAAAACATGGCAATGGCTGCCGCCACAAGGTGATGCCACAAATCACCCAGTCTCCACCAGATAAATGGGCGAGATGCTGCACAAGATAAGCCAATCATAAACACCACTAACCAGCGGTTATATTTAAGTGGTTTTAATTGATCCAGTTTTCTTTGGGCGATTTCTAAGTCATACAAATGATGTTCAACGGCAATCACAATGCGTTGAACATCAGTGACTCATGCATATTAATGCCTTTATCCGTATTTTTCGTGCAGTGGTGATGCAATGATTATCTGATAAGGTCGTCAGCACCACCGCATTTGCCGTAAGCGCACATTCTACACTTTCTACGCCAAGTGCTATGCCTAAACGCTGCGCCATTTGCACCACCACGGTACTTTCTGCCCCATGTTGTAACAAGAGCAGTGCTGTTTGTACGCACACGCGAGTCACCGCCCGTTGATATTCGTGCTCCATATCTTTGTTCTCTATCAAAAATATACTTATAAATAATTATAAAAATCTTTTCTGAAAAATGCGCAAAAAAAGAACCGCACTTATGATCCAAGTCAAAAGTGCGGTTCAATTTGTCTGAGTTTTTATGATTAAAGTTTGACGACTTTCGCTTGTTTAATCATATTATCGCCCACTTCAAGAATGGTAATTTGCAAGTCATCAATTTCGCAAACCGTGCCTTCATCGGGAATTTCTTCTAAGTGTTCGAGGATTAAACCATTAAACGTGCGGGCATCTTCGGTATCAATTCCCCAGTTAAACATTTTGTTGAGATCGCGTAGGTTGGCAGAGCCATCGATAATCATGGAACCATCAGATTGTTGGGTTACTTCTTCATCAATGCTTGGTGCGGTGGAAGTGGTAAAATCACCCACGATTTCTTCCAAAATATCTTCCAATGTCACAAGCCCTTTAATATCACCGTATTCGTCCACCACTAAGCCAATGCGTTCTTTATTTGCACGGAAATTCGCAAGTTGCGTTTTTAATGGTGTGCTTTCAGGAATGAAATACACTTCATCCGCGGCACGAATTAAGGTTTCTTTGAGTAAATTCATTTTTCAAGCAGTAAGCGGAATGCTTCACGCACGCGCATAATACCAAGCACTTGTTCATCAAGGCTGCCTTTATAAAGCACAACGCGGTTGTGTGCTGCGTGATTGAGCTGGCGCATTATTGCTTTCCAGTCATCATCAATATCAATGCCGCCGATTTCGTTGCGTGGAACCATAATGTCATCAACGGTGACGGTTTCATATCTAAAATAGAAAGCAACATTTGTGGATGTTGTTCATCAGGTGTGGCTTCGCCCGCTTCTGATACGATACTACGAAGTTCTTCACGGCTAATTACTTGTTTTTGCATATCGGGTTTTAATCCCACCAAATGCATTAATGATTTGGTAAAAATATTCATCAGCCAAACTAGTGGATAGAAGATTTTTAAGTAATACCGTCAAAATATGGCTGGACACAAAACCGACTTTTTCAGCGTGCATTGCTGCCACAGTTTTGGGGAAAAATTTCAGAAAAAGACAAGCATCACGAAAGTGAGCAAACCCGTTGCAATCGCCACGCCGGCATCACCGTATAAACGCATACCAATCATGGTCGCAATCGCCGATGCGCTGATATTCCAAGGTTATTAAAAATAAGAATAAAGCTTAACAAGGTATCAGGGCTTTTCTAGCAGTTTTTTTCCGCTTTTTGTGCGCCTTTATTGCCTTGTTCAGATAGAAAACGAAGACGATATTTATTGAGAGAGAGTAGTCCGGTTTCTGAACCAGAAAAAAATATGCAGATAACACTAAACAGATAATGAGAATAATAAATAAAGTACTAAGGGAATACTGTCCAAGGGAAAAATCCTTTTGTTCAGTTAATCAACAAAAAGTGCGGTCATTTTTCACCGCACTTTTTACCTGTTATTTGATTTTGCTAAATCAAATGGCTACTCAAATAGCCAAGAGTGGGCAGAATGATACCCGAAATTGGCTAAATAATCATTCTTTTTCCTTATCTCCTATGCTTTCTTTATGAAATCGCCTACTCAAAAAGCCATTTTCATTTGAAATGATGAAAAACGCCTAAATTTCGGTATAATCAGCGCAATTTTTAAGAAAAACAGGATTGTTAGCCATGTTTTGAGAATTTATCGGATCGCCTTTCCAAAAACTTTACGTAATATCACAGGAAAAGGCCGTTTAACGGAAGATAATATTAAAGAAACCTTGCGCGAAGTGCGTGGCATTACTTGAGTTCTGATGTTGCTTTTACCTGTGGTGCGTGAATTTATCGCAAAAAGTAAAAGAAAGCGCGCTTGGGGAAGAAGTCAATAAAGTTTAACGCCGGGGCAAGAGTTCTTAAAAATCGTTCAGCGTGAGCTTGAAAAAGCCATGGGCGAGCTGAATGAGAGTTTAAACCTTGCAAACCCAACCACCAGCAGTTATCTTAATGGCGGGTTTACAAGGGGCGGGTAAAACTACCAGCGTGGGTAAATTGGCAAAATTCTTGCGTGAACGCCATAAAAAGAAAGTGTTAGTGGTTTCTGCCGACGTATATCGCCCAGCTGCGATTAAGCAACTTGAAACCTTGGCTCAATCCGTTGGCGTGGATTTTTTCCCATCGGATGTTAAACAAAAATCCAGTTGATATTGCTAAAGCGGCACTTGCTGATGCAAAACTGAAATTCTACGATGTGTTGATTGTGGATACGGCAGGGCGCTTGCACGTTGATACAGAAATGATGGATGAAATAAAAGCAAGTCCATGCAGCATTAAATCCAATCGAAAACCCTTTTTCACTGTTGATGCGATGACTGGTCAAGATGCGGCCAATACGGCGAAAAGCCTTTAATGAAGCATTGCTGCTTACAGGTGTTATTTTTGACTAAAGTGGACGGTGATGCGCGCGGTGGTGCGGCGTTATCGATTCGTCAAATCACAGGTAAAACCAATCAAATTCTTGGGTGTGGGCGAGAAAAACAGAGGCACTTGAGCCGTTCCATCCTGATCGTGTCGCTTCCCGTATTTTTGGGCATGGGCGATGTGCTTTCCCTTATCGAAGATCTTGAACGTTCTGTTGATCGTGAAAAAGCCGAAAAATGGCGCAGAAATTCAAGAAAGGCGATGATTTCACTTTTAGATGATTTCCGCGAGCAGCTTATTGAGATGAAAAATGGGCGGCATGATGTCTATGCTTTGAGAAATTACCCGGTGCAAAAATTTGCCTGATCACGTTAAAAATCAAGTGGATGACAAAATGTTTGTCAAAATGGGAAGCTATCATTAACTCCATGACCCTAAAAAGAACGTGCCAACCCAGATATTATCAAAGGATCTCGCCGTCGTCGTATTGCATTAGGCTCTGGCACTCAAGTGCAAGATGTCAATAAATTACTTAAACAATTCGATGAAATGCAACGTATGATGAAGAAAATGCGTAAAGGCGGTATGGCTAAAATGATGCGTGGGATGCAAGGCTTAATGGGCGGAGGCTTAGGCGGTCTTGGTGGTTTAGGCGGAATGTTTAAACGATAATTTCAGAAGATAAAAGTGCGGTAAAAAAAGAAATATTTTTTTACCGTACTTTTTGTATTTTATAAGTTATAGCTAATTTATAAATTGTTCTAATTAATGAGATTGCTCTTATGGAAACTATATTTAATTTTTCTCTTTTAAGTATGTGAAAAAATTAATTAATGTTTACGATAATATTAATTTAGATAGAAGAGGGAATCTGAAAGTCAAATTTTCAGGCAATCTTTTTCTAGCCAAAGCTCGTTGCAAAGCTCTGCGTCCAAGCGGTTCTAAATGCGCATCTTTCGCAAAAAGTTTGTATAGCTCTAGTTCATCCCGATGGCGTTCGCTCATCACATCGCGCAAAATGGCTTGAAAGCCAATTCACGGGTATGAATATCCGGGTTATTTTGATATTTCTGCTCAAAGTCTTTATGGCTACGAATGCGCTCAGTAATATTGATAAATTTTACCCGTTGTTCATCCGGCGTTGCGCTCCAATCTTGAAACCATCTTTCGTTAAATACACGAATACTCATCAATCGGATCTTTTTCTTTATCTTCACCATGCGTACCGCGTGGATTTGGATTTTGTGGGTCAAGTTCTGTTTCTTCATCATCTAATTTAATGCTGTAATTCAGTTTGGTGCGCGCCAAAGCCATAAGAGCTTAAATCCACAGCATCTAAAAATTTCATCAAATTCATCCATCGGATCTTGTACTTTTAATTTTGGTACTAAGAATTTGAGGAACCAATAGAGCTTTTCCCAAGCAATATTTTTCAAAATTGATGATGGAGGCCATTTGTCCGTAGATTTTTAAAAACTGTTTTGCCTTTGATTTTAAAGTCTACTTTTGCTGTTTGTTCAAGATTCAAGTCATGATCGAAACGTTGAACCGCTACATCAATAATACTGCTTAATTGTTGTGCATCTTTATTGGCAAAATAGCCTTCAGTAAAGTCGTTGACCTCCGCTTGTTCATACACGCCGGTTTCATCCAACTGATCTTTCAAATCATGCAATACATTGACATCGGTTGCTTTGCGACAACGACGTAGAAGTATAAAACGGCCCAAATGCTTGCTGAATATCTTCAACGCTGTTAAAAAAGTCCAACACAAAACAAATCTTCCGTGCGTTTTTCCCAACTTATTCGCACTGCGATTTAAACGTGATAAGGCTTGCACACAAAGTACGCCGGAGAGTTTCTTATCCACATACATCGCACACAATTTCGGCTGGTCAAAAACCGGTCAGATATTTATTGGCCACCACCAACAAACGATACTCATCTTGATCGAAATACTCTTTGGTTTCACTTTCCGCAAATCCATTCATTTTCCGCTTCGGTGTATTCAACGCCATCAACCACTTTTACTGCCTGAAAACGCAATCGTAATTTTAAATGGATTGCCTCGCTCAGCCAGCAATCGTTTTAACGCCTGAAAATAGCGGATGGCGGTTTCAATATTTTGCGTTACCACCATTCCCTTGGCTTTGCCTTTGAGTTTTTTACGGTTAAAGATTTGCTGGATAAAATGATCCAGCATCACCTCTGCTTTAGTATCAATCGTTTGTTGAGAGCGCTCCACATAAGCTTTCAGACGGCTTTGTGCCTTTTACTATCAAATTCCGGATTATCTTCAATCGATTTAGTGATCTCATAAAAACTTTTTATAAGTGGTGTAATTGGCGATCACATCAAAAATAAAGCCTTCTTCAATCGCCTGTTTCATGGAATAAAGGTGGAACGGCTTAAATTTACCATCCGCCTGTTTCTCGCCGAATTTTTTCCAAAGTGCTGTTTTTCGGTGTGGCGGTGAAAGCAAAATACGATGCATTGCCGCGCATTTTGCGGGATTGCATGGCTTTGTAAAATCAAATCTGCACATCTTCGGCATCAAGGTCTTCCGTTTTGCCGATGGCTCGGTTCATGTTGTCGTGTGCCGAACCGGATTGTGAGCTGTGCGCCTCATCAATAATCACCGCAAATTGTTTGTCGCCCTAAATCAGCAATGCCATCCACAATAAACGGAATTTCTGAATTGTGGTAATAATGATTTTTTTGCCCTGCTCGAGCGATTGGCGCAATTCTGCCGAACTCAATGCCGGCGCCACAATGTTTTTCACTTCTGAAAAATCTTTGATATTGTCGCGCAGTTGCTTATCCAACAAACGGCGGTCGGTTACGACAATCACTGAATCAAAAATCGGGCGGTCTGCCTCTCTACCATTTGCCGCCTTTTCATTGCGCGGATAAGCCTCAATCAACTGATACGCCAACCAAGTAATGGAATTAGACTTGCCCGAGCCGGCAGAGTGTTGAATCAAATAGCGTTTGCCCACGCCCTGTTCACTCGACATCATCAATCAAACGGTGCACCACATCTAATTGGTGATAGCGGGGGAAAAAGAGTGTGCGTTTATCCAACGGATCTTTTGTTGAACCGTCTAGGCGCATAAAATGCTGAATAATGTTTGCAAGGCTTGCTTTGCTAAAACCTCTTGCCATAAATACGCAGTGCGGTGTCCGTTCGGGTTGGGCGGATTGCCCTTTGCCATAGTTGTTACCTAAATTGAACGGCAAGAAAAACGTATCAGAACCCGCCAGTTTGGTGGTCATGTAAAAGCTTCTTCCGTATCAAAAGCGAAGTGTGCCAAACAACGCCCGAAATGAAAACAGCGTTTGGCTTAAATCTCGGTTGCGATATTGTTTTTGGGCATCAATGGCCGTCTGACCCGTCCAATGGTTTTTCAGCTCAAGGGTAATAATCGGCAAGCCATTGACAAACAGCACCATATCCACCGTTTCATTGCTTGAGGCAGAATAAGGCACTTGGCGCATACAGCTAAACAGATTCTGTTCAAAACGCTGCTTAACCTTTTTCGCCGCTGCTGGCAAGCGGAACGTGGTAGAGCAAATCAAAATGGGCGCTATCAATATCCAAGCCTTTTTTCAGCAGGTGTAAGACGCCGTTTTTCTTCATTTGGCGGTCTAACCGCTCTAGAATTTTACGTTGCCAGTCGTTTGGATTTAGCTGTTGAGAAACGGGCAAGTTCTGCCTCTTGACTGGTTTGCAGGAATTGCCAAAAAACAGACGCGTGTCAATCGCAAACTGTGCATCAAAATCTTTGTGAAAATGCCAGCTCAAAACCATGATGGCGCGGCAGGTATTCTGCCTTCGGTTCGCCCAGCTTATTTTCCATATTTTCACGCCAGTGCCGGTTAAAGCTTTTTTTCGATGGCAATTTTCTAAATCTTTTTCCTTAGTTCCTGAAAACCATTTTTCACCCTTTTGTGAATGTTTTAAAAATTTATTCATTACGCCCAAGTTGTCGCGCCCAATATTCAAAAATCCATTGGATTTTTTGACCGCACTTTTTCACACCCTATACTTGCACCTTGCCGGTTACCACATTGTTAATTAACACGCTTTTTATATTCTTTCAGTTTTTCAATATGGGCTGTTTTTAATGCGATTGCTTTGATCAATTTTAGCGGTTTTGTGTGTCTAGGTAGTTGGCGATTTGTTGCTGTTCTTTTAAGTTTGGTAATAACACAAAAAGTACCTTTTAAAATTGACTGAGTAATACTAAAAACATTTTACTCCTTTTTACTTTGTTTCGGATCTGATTTCTAAATGATAAAGAATCAAAATAATAAGCAATATAACGGTGAATAGCCGTTATTTTTAATCTAGTTATAATAGTATGATAACCTGCAAAAAAATTCTTGTGCTACTATTTAAATAAGTAAAATTTCCTGAACCTTCAATGTCTTCAGATGTATCTGCAAAAACAAAAATCACCTTTTATTTAACATCGAGTTCTTAAATACTAAGTATTTACTATCTACACATTTTAACGCATCTCTTTTTCCGGTATAACTTCAAATCCATATTTGGAGTGAATTTCACCATAATTTACACAAGGAATTCCTTCATCTTGCAAGTTTTCTTTTTGTAATACTTAATCCTTTTCCGAAATCGAACAGATTGCGAAATCGCTTCACTTCCCAATGCTCCGGCACTTGCCCCAATCCATTCCACACCGGAATCTTTTAACGGCACATCGGGATTTAAGCCACGGGTTACGGCATTTTGAATCAGAATCTGCTTGTGCTCTTTCAGCAGGGCATCTGTTTTTTTCCGCCAAATCCACCGCTTGATCGATTTTGGCAGTTTTATCGTCTAGGAATTGTGCGATTTTTTTGTTGTTCGAGAGGGGAATAAAAGTATTAAAACTAAAAATGTTTCCTTTGAAATTGTATTTCAATCCTTTATAAAAGTGGTTTAAGTCTTTTTATCACTATCTAAATTTAAGTAAAAATAATAGATAAATTTTTTATCTACATTATTAGTCTCAAAAATGGTATATGCGCCAGTAATCATTCCACGATAAGAAGATAAACCTACGGTTCTAGGTGTTTCCTCTACATCAAAAAGACAAAATATAAAATCCTTTTTTAACTTCTTGATAAGTGTCAAACTCAGCAGGAATTTTCCTTCTGGATTTTCCATATCTCGTTTGATAACTCCTTCAAACTTAATGACAGCAAATCATATTCATTTGATCTTTTCCGACTACATTTTTTTCTTAATTTAAAAATATATTTGTTAGGAATTAAATTCCAATGACTCGGCACTTCCCCAGCCATTCTACGCCCGAATCTTTGTAACTATCGTATCGTCTCATTTGCAAAAAAATCCTTAAAAATCTGACCGCTCTTATCGGCGCAATTTGTTCGCCAATAAAAGCTTCACTAAACATCCCAAATGCACTTATATTCCCAAAATCTCACTAATCAAGCCGTCTGCTTGTTTTTCCAGTGTGAGAATATCTAGGGCAACTTCTGCAAAGGCTGCAGCAATGGCTTATGGCGGTAGAAGTATTTATTAAAAGCTAATTTCATAGCCGATTTTTACGCTTTCCATATTCAGCCACGCTTCGCTGATGTGCGGTTGCACTTCGGCTTTAAAATAATCGTGAATATTTTGTTTGAGTGGTATGGATTCGCTGTCGCGTAAGTCGCTGCTTGTTTCATATAAGATATATTCGCCTGCTTTGCCGGTGGCGTAATAGCCAAAGTCTGCCAGCTCGTCGGCTTGGCATTGGTAGCGTTGGCAAAAGGGCGTCTAATTCGTTTGGTTTGAGCTTGAGTGTTTTGGCAATCACTTTGGCGGCATTTTTCGTTGTACCAGCTTACGGCATTGAAGATGGCTTTTTTTCTCTGTGGTAGAGAGGGCAATTTTTGCAGATTTTCAAATAATTTTCGACCGCTTGTTTGAATTGGTTGAAATCATCAAATTGGGTTGAGCCAAAATGCTCGAGCAATATTGATGCCGTCTGAAAAAATGCGGCGGCGTTCTCCCACGTTTTAATATCCAACAGCTTGGTCTTGTTTTTGTTGTTTAAAGCAATGCCTTGTGTTTCACACCAAGCGCTGATTTCTTGCTCGGTTTCAGCTAAATATTCGGCGTTGTAAACCTGTTCGCCATGTTGCTGATAAAAGATATTGCATCGGCTCAAACAGAGCCTTATCAAAACGTAAGGATGCAATATTTTCTGCGGTAAAGTGGGCAGAACGACGATCTGGGCGTTCGATGGTGACTTTGTAATAGCCGAAATCTTGATTGTCAAAAATCTGTGAAGCCAAGCCGACCAGCCTCATTTTTGGCTGTCGATTTCGCGCGCTTTGGCGGTGAAATCAAGATAGTTTTTGAGTAATTTGCACAATATGCTCCGGCGCAAATTCACAGTTTTTATCGCCAAGGTTTTTACGCAGCTTACGGAATAAGAGACTGGCGTCAATCAGCTGTACTTTGCCTTTGCGTGCTTCGGGTTTGTTGTTGGATAGCAACCAAATATAGGTAGTAATGCCTGTATTGTAGAACAGGTTATTAGGTAGTTGTACGATGGCCTCCAGCAAATCGTTCTCAATGATATGGCGACGAATATTGCTTTCCCCCGAACCTGCATCGCCAGTAAAGAGGCTTGACCCGTTATGTACAGAGGCCACTCGGCTGCCGATTTTATTGTCATTTGGCGATTTCATTTTTGCTGATCATTTTCCATTAGGAATAGCAGTTGTCCATCACTGGAGCGTGGCGTGGCATCAAGGGATTTCTTCGTTACCCCAATAATCAGGCAGCTGACTTTAAAGCGGCTGTCGATCACCCTCATTGCCGTCTGTAATATAAAGCGATCTTTGCTCCAGCTTTTGCCGTATGGCGGATTGGAAAGCATAAAGTCAAAGTAATTGCCTTGGAAGCTGTCGGTAGCAAGGGTTGAGCCGACTTTGATGTTTTCGGGATTATCACCTTTAATCATCATGTCAGACTTACAAATGGCATAGGTTTCATCATTGGTTTCTTTACCAAACAAAAAGATGGAACGCTCGCCTTGTGATTCAGGTAGCGGATATTTTTGCTCAATAAAGTTTTTGCGATTCGGTCAACATACCACCGCTACCACAAGCCGGGTCGTAAATCGTAATAATCGCCGGAATTTGGGTTTTGAGTGGATCAAAGACCAAATGCGTCATCAGCTCAATCACTCGCGTGGCGTAAAGTGTTCGCCGGGCTTCTTCGTTGTTTTTCTTCGTTAAATTTTACGGATCAGCTCTTCAAACACATAGCCCATGCCCAGATTACTTAAGGGTGGCAATTTGTTGCCATCAGGGTCTTGTTGCTCTTTCGGCGTCAGGTTGATGTAAGGGGAGACAAATTTTTTTCCAACACACTCAGCAAAACATTTTTATCAGACATGTGGCGGATTTGTTCACGTAGCTTGAAGCGTTTGATAATTTCCTGCACGTTAGCACTAAAGCCATCAAGATATTCTTCAAAATTCGCCAGCATATACTGAGGGCGTATTGCTGGCTGTTTGATAGAGGGATTTCAACGTCCATTTTGAGGTGTTATAAAAACATGACCTGTAATAAGAGGAAGGTCATCCAATTCAGTGAATGCCAATTCTTCTTTTTGAAAGCGTACTTCTTCCAATACCAGCTTCTTTACTTGGCTCAAGTAACGTATCTAAACGACGAAGCACAAACATTGGCAAAATCACATCACGATATTTACCACGCACATAGACATCGCGCAAACAATCGTCAGCAATGCTCCAAAATAAAAAGAAACAAGTTTGTTGTGAACTGAATGATCCATATTTATTCCCTACTTAATATCACGAAATTATTCTGGGTATTGTTGTCTATTTTTAATAGGTATTCAATTTTTCTTTTGAAGGGAGCTAATTGTTATTGGTTATGATTGGAAGAGCTTATAGAAGAAAGCGTGCGGTAAAAAAATTAAGTAAATTTTACCGCACTTTTTGTATTTTACGCTGGATTATCTATATCTTTTAAATTCTACATCAAAGCCATATTCTTTCGCCAACCATTCACCTAATGCCTTGATGCCATATCGTTCTGTTGCGTGATGACCTGCAGAGAAGAAATGTAATCCTTGCTCACGAGCAGAATGAATCGTTTGTTCTGACACTTCACCAGTAATAAATGCATCGCAGCCTTGTTCTGCTGCAAGATCAATATAACCTTGTCCGCCACCAGTGCAGATACCAATTTTTCGGATTAAGTGCGGTCCGTTTTTCAATGCAAATTAACGGTTTTTCGATTTAACACTTTTTCTATGCAAAGTTTTCACCTGTCATCGGTTCTTTTTAATTCGCCCCAAACAGGAATACTCACAGCGCCTTTTTCTAATGGTTGTAAATTTTCAATATCGAGTAGTTTGGCTAATTGTGCATTGTTGCCTAATTCTGAGTGAACATCTAATGGCAAATGATAGCCATATAAATTCATGTCATTCACTAAAAGCGCTTTAATTCGCTTGCCTTTTCATTCCTCGAATACAAGGGTTTTCACTTTTCCAAAAATAGCCGTGATGAACCCAAAATCGCATCGGCATTTTGGCTGATTGCATAATCAATTAAAGCCTGACTCGCCGTTACGCCAGTAATGATTTTTGATTTCTGTTTTACCTTCGACTTGTAAGCCGTTGGGCGCATAGTCATTGATTTTATCAGAAGAAAGTTTTTGATTAATGAGTTGTTCAAGTTCGAGATTATTCATAGTGGATAGTTAATTGGAAAACAGGTGAGATATGGTACAAAAATTCCATGGCTAGTGCGAAGGAGTGGGGGAATGCACTAGCCAAGTTTCATTACTATTAAATTACTATCTAGTATCTAAAACAGGATTCATTATATATATAAATTTATAGCGATCAAGAGGATAATAAGAAATTTTTATTTTATTTAAAGTGCGGTTTAAATTTCTTACGTTTTTAATAGTTCAATAAGTCAAATTTGTCAGTAAAGAAGGGAAGCTTTTGGCTTTGGTGAGGGGTGTTAATAATGGTAGGAAAGCAAAATATTTCGTTGGGATGTAGCGTTATTGTGCTACAATTCGCACGTTTTTAATTTAGCAAAAAGGTTTACTTATGAAAAATGGTTATTCATTATTGCAGGCGCATTGATTATTTCAGCTTGCGCAAATAAGGATGTGTATTTTTAACGGTGCAGAAGGCTCTTATTCAGGTGTTAAATTTGATAAAGATTCTCGCCAATGGGGATTGAATCAATAAAAAAGTGCGGTTGATTTTTAACCGCACTTTCGTTTTTTCTATTGGTAGAAA
>BNJS01003907.1_pt1 | contig 74625 bp, 126 predicted proteins | sample 8540461 | NCBI WGS metagenome assembly BNJS01 (sample SAMD00202454, study PRJDB9452) | human saliva metagenome | isolation source: human saliva | place: Japan
GGACGGGTGTCCGACCAAACACCGACCTCATGCGGTGCGCTTTGCGCGAGGAACTCGCACGGAGAGGATAGGCGTACTATGACATTCTGATGAGACAAGGGCATTCACGCATTGTGACAAAAACACCGCCATCTGCCAATTTTATCATTGTCTCCATGCGATTCTCATGCTATACCAAGCAAGTGCTTTAAGAAATCACTGATACGATGAGGTGTGCCAGATCGATGGGAGTGCCAGTATACTCGTATGATGGCGGCAGGACAGAACTCTATGAGCTGCCTGTTCACATCGGCAGCATCGATACGCGGACGGTCTGCGTCGGCGGGGATATTGTCTGAGGCAATGCTTTGAAACGCAAAAAAACTGCGGTACGGGGATATACCTCGTGCCGCAGCTTTTTTTGCGCTGATCTATACCATCTCTTTTCCCAGTCACGGATGATGTCAAAGTCGAGGCTTGTCCGCCGTGCTCTCGAGGAGGGTGATCTCCTCGGCGGTGAGTGTGATCTCTGTCGCGCGCAGTGCATCGGTGACGTGATGTTCCTTGGTCACGCCGATGATGGGAACCGTGCCCTTGCCGATGGCCCATGCGATGGAGATCTGGGCGATGTTCGCCTTGTACTTGTCTGCGAGCAGTTTGAGCGAGAGGTTCAGCGTGTCGATCTTGTCCATGATCGGGTTGTAGACCGCCGCGCGTGCCGCGTTCGCCGGCATCGGATACAGTGTGCTGTGGTGTCCCGTGAGCGCACCCTGTTCCGAGCACCATGTGAGGAGAAAAAGGAGATGTCCTTCTTGTGGCAGTAGTCAAGGATACCGGCTTCCTCGGAGGAGCGGTTGATCAGGCTGAAGTGGTTCTGTACCGCACCGAGTTTCAGTCCATGATGTTGGAGGACTGCATCGGCCTCCTCGATCTGTCCCATGTTGTGGTTCGATACGCCGATGATGGGCGCGTGTTCCGCTTTCTCGAAGAATGCCGCAAGGCGCTCGATCCACTGCGGTGCCTCAGTTGCGTTGTGCACCCAGTAGATGTCGATGCTGTCTGTGCCGAGCAGCTTCTGTTGCATCGTCCACATATTCGCGACGGGACTGGCGGACGACTCATCCATGCACTGCGGTGTGAGCTTATCCGAGAGGAGAAAGCTGTCGCGTGCACGTCCCTTGAGAAATGCGCCGAGCGTCTTCTCCGCTGTGCCGATCCCGTATGCATAAGCCGTGTCCCAGAGGGTCAGCCCATGCTGCATGGCGGAGTCAAAGACGGGGCGCAGCTGATCCTCCGTGTACGCTGCGCCGAATGTGCCGTCGTTGCCCCCATGCCCATGTGCCGAGTGCGATCTTTTGGCAGTTTTGTCATCGTATGTCCTCCCATTCCCATTGTGCTGTATTCTTTCTCTGTGTTGTTCTATCGGTAGTATATCATAAACTGTCGGTGTTCGGCAAAAGGGATGCACTCGTGTGAACCATCAAATGGTGCAAAATGCACAGAAGTTTTCACATCTTTATGATATTATATAGGGACTGATGAGATTGAAACACCAAGGGGACATGCATTTTTACAGTGTGCGCTGTCTGTCCGTGGATAGGGACACTGATGATACCACGCTAGTCAGGAGAGCGTTATGACGGAATCCATTGTGACACCAAAGGAGAATGCGCTTGCTGTCGCACCCGTGGGCGGGCTGATTCGCAGGTTTGCCCTGCCCGCCATCGTCAGTATGCTCGTCAATACGATTTACAACATCACGGATCAAATCTTCATCGGGCATACGGTCGGTATCCTAGGAAACGCCGCGACGAATACCGCCTTTCCCATCGTGATTCTCTCCACGGGACTGGCGCAGCTCGTGGGCATCGGGACGGCGGCAAATTTCAACCTCTCTATGGGGGGCAAAGGCATGGGACGCAGCACGCAGCTACGTCGGCACAGGGGCTCATCATGTCCGCCGCGCTCGGCATCCTGCTCGGCTGTCTTATTTTTCATCTTTCAGACGCCTGTGCTTCTGCTCTGCGGGGCGACGGAGAACGTTCTGCCGTATGCACAGCGTTACCTCGGAATTACGGCATGCGGACTGCCGTTTCTCCTCTTTTTCACGGCGAACAGTATGCTCATCCGCGCGGATGGTGCACCGTCCTATGCGATGCGGTGTATGGTCAGCGGTGCCGTTCTGAACATTTTGCTGGATGCGCTCTTCATGCTCGGATTCGGCTGGGGGATGGAGGGGGCGGCGCTCGCTACCGTCATGGCGCAGATCGTCTCATTCCTCGTATGCATTCGTTATTTCTTCCGCTTTCAGGCATTTCCCGATCGTGCGTCCCATGCTGCGTGTGCGGGGGCGTGAGATGCTCCGTATCGCCAAACTGGGCTTATCGAATTTTTTTGAATCAGATCATCATGATGGCCGTCGGCATAACGCTCAACAATATCCTCACGCACTACGGTGCGGCGAGTGTCTACGGTGCGGATATTCCGCTCGCTGTGGCGGGGATTGTCACGAAGCTCAACAGTGTGCTGATCGCCTTTACCGTCGGCCTTGCGCAGGGTTGTCAGCCGATCTTCAGCTTTAATATGGGGGCGGGGAACTACGGGCGCATCAAGGAGACCTATCGCAAGGGGCTTGTTTTTGCGCTGCTTTTAAGCATGGCAATCTTTCTGGTCTTTCAGCTCTTTCCACACCAAATCACCGCCATCTTCGGCGGCGGATCGGAGCTCTATTTTGACTTTGCCGAAAAATATCTGCGCATCTATCTGATGATGGTCTGCATCAGCGGCGTCCAGCCGCTCACCGTCAACTACTTCACGGCGATCGGCAGCGTGCGGACGGGGCTCATGCTCTCCCTCTCGCGGCAGGGACTCTTCCTCCTGCCGCTGCTCATCCTCCTGCCGCGCATCTTTGGGCTGGACGGCGCGCTGTACGCGGGACCCATCGCCGAGATCCTCGCCTTCATCCTCGCTATGTCAACGATGTACCGGCATTGGCAGCAGCTGACACGCATGGAGCGGGGGGAATCATGACGATGCGTGACCTGTTCAGTAGTAGTAGCTGCCCTGCAAGCGATAGCTCCAGCCAAGGGACTTCATACAGAATTCAAATAGTTGGTTTCGTGGAATGACCACCGTGGTGTTATTGCCTCTCATATTACTGGTGACGTATCGCCACATATCCGTTTTATATTTACTGAACGTCCAGTCGACGACCGACAAAAAGCTCTCCATCTCGTACTTCTTTGACGGATACCTTGAAGAATTTTTCCTGTGCCTGATGTACCGGTTTTTCAGGGTATCGTCCATCACGTAGATATCGACATCCTCGTAGTTCCAATGGTCCACCCAGACATCTTGTGCCTCGCAGCTGTTCGTCGGCATGGAAATCACAGCAGCTGCGACCAGCATCATGAACAAAATAAGCTTTTTCATTTTCATTCCTCCATTTACAGCATCCATACGGATTGCTCCCGCCAGGGAATAATGAGAATATAAAATCTCTATGAGAGAAGTATATCATAGAACGTTCAGCATTCGCAAGAAATCATTCCCTTGCCACTTGCACCGTTTTTTGATGATGCTATATTTTTCCATTGCATTTTTGTCATGACCTCGTATAATGATAGAAAAAGAAAGTGAGTGCTGATGCACTCTTCTCTATATTGCCTTTTAAGAGGTCCTGTGAGGCCTTAAGGGAGTTTTCAATGAAATATTCGACGCGGTCATTCGAGTTTATTTTGGATGCAAAGCTTTCTTATGCCTTTCTTTCGGCGTGAGAAGGCTTTTTTGTTGAAAGGGGATGCACATGGGACAGGAGTTATCGCTCAAAGGACAGGGATGTGCTCGGTCTGGAGGATTTTTCCGCCGAGGAGATCCGTCTGGTTCTCAGTACGGCGCGCGAGATGAAGAATATTGTCGGGCGTGACATCAAGAAGGTGCCTGCACTGCGCGGCAAGGCGATTGTGACGCTTTTTTACGAGCCGAGCACGCGGACGCGGACGTCATTTGAACTGGCGGGAAAGTATCTGGGCGCCGATGTGGTGAACATCACGGCGAGCGCATCGAGCATCGTGAAGGGGGAGAGCCTGCGCGACACGCTTTATACGATCGAGGGCGATGGGCGTGGATGCCATTGTCATGCGGCATAAAAGCTGAGGGGCGGCTGCCTATGCTGCCAAGGCGGTCTCTCCGTCATCATCAATGCGGGGGACGGCGCGCATGCGCATCCCTCACAGGGTCTGCTTAACCTCTATACGATTGAGGAAAAGAAGGGGAAACTCGCGGGGCTGAAGGTCGCCATTCTCGGTGACGTTCTCCACAGCCGCGTGGCGAGATCTGACATTCAGGGCATGCGGAAGATGGGGATGGATGTCCATATCGCGGGACCGCGCACCCTCCTGCCGCGTTTTCTGCGTGAGGAGGAGGGCGTCACGATCCATGACCGTGTGGAGGATGCTCTTGAGGGGGCTGATGTGGTCAGGTGCTGCGCATACAGCTCGAGCGCATGAAGGGCGGGCTGTTCCCGTCGACGCGTGAGTACGCGCGCATCTACGGGCTCAGTGAGGAGCGGCTCGCACTGGCGAAGGAGGATGCTCTCGTGCTGCATCCCGGTCCGATGAATAAGGGATGGGAGATCTCCGAGTCCGTCGCCTACGGCGTGCAGTCGCGGATCCAGGAGGAGGTCAAAAACGGGGTCGCCGTGCGGATGGCGCTCTTTACACTGGTACTGATGGGAGGGAAGGCCTGAATGCGTGCGTTGCTGCTGAAAGGGGACGGGTGATTGATCCCGCCTCCAAACGAAATGAAGTTGCCGATGTCCTCGTTGAGGACGGTGTGATTCGCGCCGTGGGCGCAAATCTTGCCGCCGACGGCGCAGAAATTTACGATGCTGCGGGAAAGGTCGTTGTGCCCGGTCTGATCGATATGCACACGCATTTTCGCGAGCCCGGTCAGGAGGCAAAGGAGGATTTTGCCTCCGGCTCGCGCGCCGCAGCGGCAGGAGGATATACGACGAGTGCGACGATGCCGAACACACGCCCTGTCGTCGATACGGCGGCACTGGTGACGAGTCTGCAGAAGCGCGCCGAAGAGGCGGCGGTCATGCACATCCGCATCATCGGTGCTGTGACGAAGAACCAGGAGGGCAAGGAGCTGGCAGAGCTCGGCGATATGGTTGAGGCAGGGGCGGTCGCCTTCTCAGACGATGGTCATTTTGACCCGTCGGCAAAGGTTCTCCTCAGTGCATACGACTATCTTGCGCCGTTTGATAAGGCGATCATCAATCATGAGGAAGATACCTCTCTTGTAGAGGAGGGCGCAATGAATGAGGGGCATCGCAGTGCGATGCTTGGCATCAAAGGGCGTCCGATTGTCGCCGAGGATATTGCCGTCGCGCGCGACATCATGCTCGCCGAGTACGCGGGTGCGCATGTCCACGTCGCCCATATCAGCTCGGCGCGTGCCGTTCAGCTGGTACGCGAGGCGAAGGCGCGCGGTGTGCACGTGACGACAGAGGTCACCCGCATCATCTCACGATGACGGAGGACTGCGTCGATCCCACGGACAGCTCGACAAAGGTCAATCCGCCGCTGCGAACGGAAAAAGATACAGCGGCAATGCTGGCAGGACTGCTCGACGGAACGATTGATATGGTCGTAACGGATCACTCACCGCACGCACGCGAGGGAAAAGGATCGCGAGTACATCTATGCGCCGAGCGGCTTCCCGGGGCTTGAGACGGCACTCGGCGTGCTCATGACGGAACTGGTTCACACGGGGAAGCTCCCGCTTGAGACGCTGATCGAGCGCATGACCTATGCGCCCGCGCGCGTCTTTCATCTCGATGCGGGGACGCTGCGCGAGGGGGCGCCGGCGGATGTGACGGTCATTGATCCGGATTGTGTCTGGACGGTGGACGAGAAAAAGTTCTACACGCGGGGAAGTCACTCGCCGTTTGTCGGACGGGAACTTCGAGGAAAGGCTGTGCTGACGGTCGTGGACGGGAATATTGTGATGAAGGACGGAGTCATAACAATATGAGAGGAAAACTGATTTTTGGAGGACGGTTCGTCCTATACGGGAGAGACTGCTGGACGGCAGCGCAAAGACGGTGGGGAGGTTGTCTTTACGACGACCATGACGGGGTATCAAGAAAGTCTGACCGACCCGTCGTTCTGCGGACAGATTCTCACGATGACCTACCCGCTGATTGGGAACTATGGTACGGCAGAGAAATTTATGCAGTCTCGCCGCCCCTTTGTGCGCGGCTTTGTCATCGGTGAGCTCTGCGATGCGCCGAATAATTGGCAGTCCGAGAAGAGTTTGATTGATTTTCTTACGCAGAACAAGGTCCGTGCCTTTATAACGTAGACACGCGAGCGGTGACACGCCATATCCGCGCCTCCGGCTCGATGAAGGGCGTGATCGTTCCCGACGGTACGGAGCCGGATGAGATCGCTGCACTACAGGCGGAGGAGCTGCCGCGCGATCTCGTGGCAATGGTTACAACGCCCGAAGTCTATGTCATGGAGACGGATCAGGAGGACGCGCCGCATATTGCCGCGCTGGACTTCGGCGTCAAGCGCAGCATTTTGGAGAATATCAATCGCCTTGGTGCGAAGATCACGGTGTTGCCTGCGTACACGAGTGCCGAGAGGTGCTCGCACTGAATCCCGACGGCATCTTTCTGTCCAACGGACCGGGAGACCCGCAGGATGTGCCTGAGATTGTCACGGAGATTCAGAAGATGGCGGAAAGAAGCCGATCTTTGGCATCTGCCTCGGGCACCAGCTGCTTGCGCTCGCCTTTGGGGCAAAGACCTATAAGATGAAGTTCGGCCATCGCGGCGGCAATCAGCCCGTCAAGAATCTGCGGATGAACCGCGTGCATATCTCGGCGCAGAATCACGGCTATGCGGTTGATCCCGCCTCGCTCGAGGGGACGCCGCTCGTCATTACGCATACGAACGTCAACGATGATACGGTTGAGGGGCTGCGGCATGCGTCGCTGCCGATCTTCTCGGTGCAGTACCATCCCGAGGCTGCGCCGGGCCCCGACGACAATATGTATCTCTTTGATGAGTTCTGGGCACTGATGAAGGGGGAGTGAGAGGATGCCGCGTAAGGAAAATCTCAATAAAGTCATGGTGATCGGCTCCGGCCCCATCATCATCGGACAGGCCGCAGAGTTTGACTATGCCGGCTCGCAGGCCTGCCGTGCATTGAAGGAAGACGGGCTGGAGGTCGTCCTCGTCAACAGCAACCCTGCTACCATCATGACAGACACCAATATCGCCGACCGTGTTTACATCGAGCCGCTGACGGTGGAGTTCCTGACGGAGATTATTGCCAAGGAGAAGCCGGATGGCCTTCTCGCCACGCTCGGCGGACAGGCGGGACTGAACCTTGCCGTTCAGCTTGCAGAGAAGGGGATCCTGGCGGAGTACGGTGTGGAGCTCCTCGGTACGTCTCTCGATGCCATCGAGAAGGCGGAGGATCGCGAGCGCTTTAAGGGAGACGATGGAGAGCTCGGTGAGCCGATCCCGGAGAGCCTGATTGTCGAGGATGTCCACGCTGCTGTGGACTTTGCCAACACGATCAGCTACCCTGTCATCGTCCGCCCTGCCTATACCATGGGCGGTACGGGCGGCGGCATTGCCGAGAACGAGGAAGAGCTCGTCGCCATCGTCATTAAGGGCCTGAACTACTCCATGATCGGGCAGGGTGCTCATCGAGCGCAGTGTCGCGGGATGGAAGGAGATCGAGTTCGAGGTCATTCGTGACGGAAAGCGATAACTGCATTACCGTCTGCAGTATGGAGAATTTTGACCCTGTTGGTGTCCATACGGGAGACAGTATCGTTGTTGCGCCCGCACAGACGCTGACTGATCACGAGTATCAGATGCTGCGCAGTGCTAGCCTGCGGATCATCCGTGAGCTCGGCATTGAGGGCGGCTGCAACGCGCAGTACGCGCTCGATACGAAGAGCGATCAGTACTATGTTATCGAGGTGAACCCGCGCGTCAGCCGTTCCTCGGCGCTCGCGTCGAAGGCAACAGGGCTACCCGATTGCCAAGGTGTCGTCGAAGATCGCCATCGGCTATACGCTGGATGAGATCGTCAACTCGGTCACGAAGAAGACGAAGGCCTGCTTTGAGCCTGCCATTGACTACTGCGTGGTGAAGTTCCCGCGCTGGCCGTTTGACAAGTTCGTCTACGCGGATCATACGCTCGGCACGCAGATGAAGGCGACGGGCGAGGTCATGTCCATTGACCGCAGCTTTTGAAGGGGCCATTCTCAAGGCGGCACGTTCCCTCGAGATCGGCGTGAACCGTCTCTATCTGGAACGCTTTGCCGACTGGGATGATGAACGCCTGGAAAAGCAGCTTGCCCTCATCAACGATGAGCGCATCTTCGTCATGGCGGAGGTGCTGCGCCGCGGCAAGCTGTCCGTGGACGACATCTCGCGTATCACGAAGGTGGACAAGTGGTTCATCCATAAGCTGAAGCATATCGCCGATGTTGAGCGTCAGCTTGCAGAGGAGCCGCTCACACCGGAGCTTCTCGCCGCTGCAAAGTGGGTCGGTCTCGCCGATGTTTCCATCGCCGAGATCACACATAAGACGCGCGATGAGATCCGCATGATGCGCCGCAGCAACAATATTTCTGCCGTGCTATAAGATGGTGGATACCTGTGCCGCTGAGTTCGAGGCGATGACGCCGTACTACTACTCCACCTTCCGCGGGACGGAGGACGAGGTCGCCGTATCGAACAAGAAAAAGGTGATTGTGCTCGGCTCGGGGCCGATTCGCATCGGTCAGGGCGTGGAATTTGACTATTGCTCGGTGCATTCTGTATGGGCGCTGCGCGAGATGGGCATCGAAGCCATCATCATCAACAACAATCCGGAGACGGTCAGCACGGACTTTGACATCTCGGACCGTCTCTATTTTGAGCCGCTGACGGTGGAAGATGTGCTGAACATCGCCGACAAGGAGAAGCCGGACGGCATCATTGTCCAGTTCGGCGGACAGACGGCCATCAACCTTGCGGCGGAGCTGGAGCGCGCCGGTCTGCACGTCTATGGTACGTCCGTTGACGACATTGACCGCTCCGAGGATCGTGAGCGGTTCGATGAGGTGCTGACAGAGACGGAGATTTCACGCCCTGAGGGCATCAGCGTGACGAATCTCGATGACGCTGTCACGGGTGCGGCGCGCATCGGCTATCCCGTCATGGTTCGCCCCTCCTATGTGCTCGGCGGCCGTGCGATGGAGATCGTCTACAATGAGGAAGAACTGCGCGACTATATGAGCCGTGCCGTCAAGGTGACGCCGGATCATCCCGTGCTCGTGGATCGCTATATGCAGGGCACCGAGGTCGAGGTCGATGCGATCTCCGACGGTGTGGATGTCGTGATTCCGGGCATCATGGAGCACATTGAGCGCGCCGGCGTTCACTCGGGCGACAGTATCGCAGTCTATCCGCCGCAGACGCTGTCTGCGCGCGTGATCTACACGATCATCGACTATACGAAGCGCCTTGCCGTCGCCCTGCATGTCAAAGGGCTGCTCAACATCCAATTCGTCGTGGCGCATGACGAGGTGTTCATCATCGAGGTGAATCCGCGTTCGAGCCGTACCGTTCCATTCCTTTCGAAGATCACGAACGTCAATATGGTTCACGTTGCGACACAGGTTGCGATGGGGCATACGCTGAAGGAACTCGGCTTCCACTCGGGGCTTGTTCCGCCGCGTCCCTATGTCGCCGTCAAAGCCCCCGTGTTCTCCTTTGCCAAGATGACGGATGTCGATATCTCGCTTGGCCCTGAGATGAAGTCCACGGGTGAGGTCATGGGCATCGACTATCACTATGCCCGTGCGCTCTACAAGGCGATTGTCGGATCAGGGCTCAATGTGCCGACCAAGGGCTGTCTGCTCTTTACGGTGGCGGATAAGGATAAGGATGAGCTCAAGCAGCTCGCGAAGGCATTCTCTGAGTTCGATTTCGAGATTGCGGCGACGGAGGGGCACAGCGAAGGTCATTGCGTCGCTCGGCATCGACGTCGAGGTCGTCGGCAAGGTGCATGAGCGCAGCACGGACATCATCGAAATGATCAAGAGCGGGCGCATCAGCATGGTCATCAACACGCTGACGCAGGGGAAGCACTCGGCACGCGACGGCTTCAAGATTCGCCGCGCGACGGTCGAGCATGGAATTGCGTGTCTCACGTCGCTCGATACGGCTTGGGAGGTGCTCCGTGTCCTTGAGTTTATGCAGAAGCGGCGCCTTGTCTATGCGCTTGCACTGCAGGACTATGTCGGCGGAGGGATGATCTTGCCTAAGGTATGTGAGGAGGCTCGCGTTCTGCATCAGCGGAGTCCGATGGCGGGGGTCTATGATCTGACGCTTTCTGCTCCGACGATTGCCCGCAGTGCGCGGCCGGAGCCAGTTCGTTGAGGTCGCTGTTCCGCATGGCGGAACACTCCTGCGGCGTCCGCTCGGCATCGCGGAGACCTCTGCAGAGGCGGGGGAGATTCGCCTCATCTATCGCGTTGTCGGGCGTGGGACAGAGCTCCTCGCTGCGGCGGACGCAGGAGACGATCTCCGTACTCGGCCCTCTGGGGCATGGCTTTAACGTCACGTATCGACATCCGCTGCTTGTCGGAGGAGGATGGGGCTGACGCCCTTCTCTTTTCGCGGCGGCGCATGGCAGCTCCTCTGTGTTGATGGGCGGGCGGACGAAGGCGGAGCTCTTCTGGGAGGAGCTCTTCCGCCCCCATGTCCGCGCCGTTCACGCGACGACGGATGACGGTTCGTACGGGACGGAGGGCTTTGTGACAACTCTTTTGCCGGAGCTCTTGCAGGAGGGGGACTATGATGCTGTCGCCGTCTGCGGCCCGCCGATCATGATGGAGCACGTCGCTCAGATGGCGGCGTCCTTTGGGCTGCCCTGTGAGGTGTCGTTGGAGCGCCGCATGGCGTGCGGCCTCGGGGCATGCCTTTCCTGTGCCGTGGATACGCGCAGCGGACGCCGCAAGGTCTGCAAGGACGGCCCCGTGTTCTCAGCCGAGGAGGTGTACGGACATGTCTCATAGTGCCGGGGCACGGTATGACGCGCTGCTCTGCACCAATGTTGCAGGCATCGCGATGCGGACGCCTGTGCTTGCGGCGTCCGGGACGTTCGGCTTTGGCGAGGAGTTCGCGGATTTCGTCGATCTCGCGCGTCTCGGCGGTGTGATGGTCAAGGGGACGACGCTCCTCCCGCGGCGCGGGAATGATGGGGTGCGGATCGCGGAGACCCCACAGGGGATGCTCAACTGCATCGGTCTCGAGAACCCCGGGGCAGACGTGTTCCTCCATGAGACACTGCCGCGCATCGCAGACTATGGTATGAACGTCATTGTCAATATCTCAGGCAGCTCCGTGGAGGACTATGCAGCACTCGCCGCGCGGCTGAATGTCGCGGGCGTCGCAGCGCTCGGGTCAACATCTCCTGTCCGAACGTCAGGAGGGCGGGATTGTCTTTGGCACGGATCCGCGTGCGGCGGCAGAGGTCGTGCGTGCGGTCTGCGCGGAGAGCAGACATCCCGTCATCGCCAAGCTGTCTCCGAATGTGACCAGTATCACGGAGATGGCCCTCGCTGTAGAAGATGCGGGCGCGGATGTCATATCGCTCATCAATACGCTCATCGGCATGCAGATTGATATACACCGCTGGCAGCCTGTTCTCGGCAATCGGACGGGCGGACTTTCCGGCCCTGCCGTAAAGCCGGTTGCCGTGCGCATGGTGTGGGAGGTGGCGCATGCCGTCCGTGTTCCCGTGATCGGTATGGGCGGGATTGCCTCGTGGCAGGATGCGGTGGAGTTCTTTCTCGCGGGAGCGTCTGCCGTCGCTGTCGGTACGGCGAACTTTGCCGATCCCGAAATTACGATGAAAATCTGTGACGGCCTTGGACAGTATCTGCACGATAAAAAGCTATCGAATATACAAGAACTTGTTGGAAAAGCATGGTAATCGATGTATTTTTTTCCAATAATTTTTAGAAAAATTTGATCCAAAATCGCCGCTTTGTTCCTATGAAATCGTTTCCTTCCGCATCCTACAAGGCGTAGGGGGCATTTTTGACACCTCTCCCCCAGATGTGGTATAATCTCCCCGTTGGTATGAGGAGACCAAGACAATCGCGTCTGCGTTTCAGCAGATGAGGAAAGTCCGAGCTCCATAGGGCAGTGTGCTGGATAACGTCCAGCGAGGGTGACCTCAGGGACAGTGCCATAGAAATTTAAACCGCCGACATCGTCGGTAAGGGTGGAAAGGTGCGGTAAGAGCGCACCAGCGGTCGGGTGACCGGCCGGCTTCAGTAAAACCCCACATGGAGCAAGACCAAATAGGGAAGGATTTCCGGCGGCCCGTCGGCCTTCCGGGTAGCGTCGCTTGAGATGCCTGGCAACAGGTGTCCCAGATAAATGATTGTCACCGCCTTTTTGGGGGCGGAACAGAACTCGGCTTATTGGTTTCTCGTAGCCAATGTAATTGTACACTTGTGGAAGGAAGTGTTTGCTTGCGAAAGAAAATCAAGATTCTTGCGTTATCCGCTATGCTTCTCTGCTCCGCATCAATCGCGAGCGCAGAGTCATTCCAGATCGGTGATCAGGAACGGATGTTGCCGAGATTCAAGGGCAGCTCTCCAATTATGGATACGATGTCGCTGCGGACGGTGATTTCGGTCCGGCAACGGCGGAGGCAGTCAAGGAGTTCCAAGCAGCACAGGGCCTTGCTGTGGACGGTCTTGTGGGGCCGTCAACCTATGAGGCTCTTCTCCGGAAGGCGATGCCGCAGGTCAGCCGCGGCTCGAACTATTTCGTGCGCCGCATTGTTTCGGACTCCATGCAGTACCTCGGTGTGCCGTATTCGTTCGGCGGAACGACACCGGCAGGGTTCGACTGCTCCGGCTTTGTCCGCTACGTCTTCGCTAACGCAGGATTTATCTCCCGCGTACGGCAGACGCGCAGTATGAGGTCAGCTATCCCGTCTCGTCAGCAGAGATGGTTCCCGGCGATCTCGTCTTTTTCTCCACGTATGACTATGGTCCGTCGCACGTCGGCATCTACCTCGGTGATGGCAACTTCATCAATGCCTCGTCGAGCCGTGGGGTCGCGATTGATAATCTGTACGGCGGCTATTGGGGCGCATGCTATATCGGTGCACGTCGCGTGATGTGATGATGCAGAATCTGAGAGGGGCTCAGCCCCTCTTTTTTTGATAGGAGCGGTACGGATGGCAGATATTTTCTTACTCCTGCTCATCTTTCTGATGGTCTACTATGTCTTTGGCGATGAGCTGTTTCCACGATAGTAATATAGAAAGAAGGTTAAGGCAGTCTTTCTTTCCTAAAATTTAGGTAAGATGAGGGCGTGTAGAAGGTGGAAGATCGGTGGTATCTGGCGGCGCTTCTGCGCTGTCCGCAGGTGGGCAGCGTTCGTATGCAGCGGCTGCAAAGGTATGTCCTGCGGCAAAGGACATATGGTCGATGACCGCCGCGGAACTGCGTGCGACAGGAGCCCTCACGGATGCTGCTGCCGACGCACTTGCACGGCACATACAGGGGATCCTAATCTGCCGGAACGCATCGCGGAGGACTGCCGACGCACTGATGTGTCGATGGTGACGATGGAGGATGAATGTTATCCGCTCGTTCTGCGCGAGATCTTTGACCCGCCGCTCGTGCTCTACTATCGCGGCACACTTCTGCCCGACGCGCGGCGCATCGGCATCGTTGGTGCGCGTAAATTCTCAGGCTATGGGGAGGCTGCTGCACTCGAGTTTGCGGAGCATCTCGCGGCAGCGGGAGTCACCGTTGTCAGCGGTGCGGCGCGCGGGATCGACACGCGTGCGCATTGCGGTGCACTGCGCGGCGGACGGACGGTTGCGGTTCTCGGCTGCGGCGTGGATGTTGCCTATCCGCCCGAGAACCGTCGCCTGTTGACGGAGATCGTCGCGGCGGGCGGGGCAGTCCTCTCTGAGTATGCCCCGGGACACAGCCACTGCCCATGTTCTTCCCCGCACGCAACCGCATCATCAGCGGACTTGCGGAGGGGTGCTTGTCGTTGAGGCGGCACGGCGCAGCGGCTCTCTGATCACCGCTGAGATGGCACTCAGCGAGGGACGTGAAGTCTATGCGATTCCCGGCAGCATCTATTCGCCGCAGAGCGGCGGCTGCCATAACCTCATCCGTGCAGGGGCACGCCTGGTAGAATCTCCGCGTGAAATTCTCGAAGAGATGCATCTCGTCGCACCACAGCGGCGCTCTGCCCGCGCACAGCTGACGCCGGAAGAGGCACACGTCTATCAGGTGCTCTCCTTCGATCATGCGCTGACCATGGATGAAATCATCGACAGTCTGCCCGTGAGCACGACAACGAGCCTCCCGCTCCTTCTCCTGCAGATGCAGCTGAAGGGCGTTATCATAGAGAATGAAATGCACGCCTATCGGCGTGCCGAAAAGGAACGACGGATTGGCGACGCAAGCATCTGCCCGCAAGGCGAAAGCCGGCACAGCGAAGAAAACGAAGACAGCGAAAACGGCAGGAAAAAAACCACAGAAAAAAATTCTGGTGATTGTGGAGTCTCCTGCAAAGGCAAAGACCATCGAGCGGCACCTCGGCAAACAGTATACCGTTCGTGCGTCGATGGGACATCTGCGCGATCTGCCGAAAAGTCAGTTCGGCATTGATGTGGAACATAACTTTGAGCCGAAATACATCAATGTGCGCGGCAAAGGGGACCTGATTCGTGCGCTCAAAAAAAGAGGCAAAGGACGCCGATAAAAATCTATCTGGCAAGTGATCCTGACCGCGAGGGGGAAGCAATCGCTTGGCATTTGGCGCACATTCTCGGCGTTGACCCTGCGACGGACTGTCGCATCGTCTTTCACGAGATAACGAAGCCCGCGATTGAGGAGGCTGTGCATCATCCGCGTCCCATTCACATGGCGCAGGTCGATGCGCAGCAGGCACGACGAATGCTGGATCGCATCGTCGGCTATCAGCTGTCACCGCTCCTCTGGCGCAAGGTGCGCAAGGGGCTTTCTGCCGGACGTGTCCAGTCGGTCACAGTACGCCTGATCTGCGATCGTGAGCGCGAGATCGAGGCCTTTCAGTCCGAGGAGTACTGGACAGTCGAGGCGAAGCTGAAAAAGGATAAGCACGCCTTTATCGCCGAGGTGACACATGCACACGGCAAGAAACTCGCACTGCACAGCGAGGCAGAGACGAAGGCACTGACGGATGATCTGGCACAGCAGAAATTTTCCGTGCAGGAGGTAAAGCGCAGTGAACGCAGGAAGAAAGCTGCGCCGCCCTTTACGACCAGTTCTCTGCAGCAGGATGCGGCGCGTAAGCTTGGATTTACGTCGGGACGCACGATGATGATCGCCCAGCAGCTCTATGAGGGCGTTGTCCTGGGGCGTCACGGTGCGACCGGTCTCATTACCTATATGCGTACCGACTCGACGCGCATTTCAAATCTTGCCGTGGATGAGGCACGCAGTTTTCTCAGTGAGGAGTACGGGAAGGAGTATGTTCCGTCTCGTCCCAATGTCTACGCGATGGGGAAGAAGGCACAGGATGCGCACGAGGGCAATCCGTCCGACGAGTATCCTGCGCACGCCCGCAGAGGTGGAGAACTATCTGAATCGCGATCAGCTCCGCCTCTATACGCTCATCTGGCGGCGGTTTGCCGCCAGTCAGATGTCTGCCGCCGTCTACGACACCATCGCGGCACAGATTGCGGCAAGGGGACTATCGCCTCCGCGCGCATGGCTCAAAGCTGAAGTTCAAGGGATATACCGCTGTCTACGTCGGGGCGAAACAGCAAAGAAGGAGAAGGACACGCTCCTGCCCGACCTCGTGGACGGTGATCCCCTGACGCTGGGGGCGTTGAATCCAGAGCAGCACTTTACCGAGCCGCCGCCGCGCTACAGCGACGCGTCGATCGTCAAGACCCTCGAGGAACTGGGGATTGGGCGTCCGAGCACTATGCGCCCATCATCGAGACCATCCAGAAGCGCGGCTACGTGGAGCGGCGGGAAAAGCAGTTCCGCCCGACGGAGCTGGGCTTCATCGTCACGGATATGCTCGAGGAGCATTTCAAGAACATTGTCGATGTCAAGTTTACGGCGAATCTGGAGGGAGAACTGGACGGCGTCGCCGACGGGTCGCTCGACAAGAATGAGCTGCTCGGCAGCTTTTACAAACCATTTGAACAGACGCTGAAAAAGGCGGAGGATGCCATCGGTACGGTGGAACTCCCCGAGGAGGTCACCGATATCCCCGCGATAAGTGCGGCCGCACGATGGTCGTCAAACAGGGGCGTTTTGGCAAGTTCCTTGCCTGTCCCAGCTTCCCCGAGTGCCGTAACGCAAAGCCGCTCCTGCGCGATACGGGCGTCGCATGTCCCAAGTGCGGCGGGCGGATCGTCGAGCGAAAGAGCCGACGCGGGCGCGCGTTCTTCGGCTGTGACCGCTATCCCGCATGTGACTATACGACGTGGGATGAGCCCCAGGAGGAGACCTGCAAGACCTGCGGCGCCTTTATGCAGAAGCATCGCTACCGTACAGGGGCGTGCCATCCTCTACTGCAGCAACGAGGCGTGCCCTTCGCGTATCGAGCAGCCCCATCGAAAAGGAACTGGCGCGTCAGAAGAAGCGTACTAGGAAGCCCCTTGAAAAGACGAAGGAGACTGATGCTGCGGCAAAGGAGCCGGCAACGAAACGAAAGACAAGTGCGCGTAAGGGGACACGCTCGTGAGCGGCGTACGCATCATCGGTGCTGGGCTTGCCGGTGCCGAGGCAGCATGGCAGGCGGCTGAAGCAGGAATCGCCGTGGAGCTTTTTGAGATGCGTCCGCTGCGTCACTCACCGGCACACAAGACGGATGCCTTCGCGGAACTCGTCTGCAGCAACTCCCTGCGGGCGGCGGGGCGGATGAATGCCGTCGGCGTCCTCAAGAGGAGATGCGCCGGATGAACTCCATCATCATGCAGGCGGCAGATCATACGGCTGTTCCTGCTGGCGGCGCACTGGCGGTGGATCGTGAGGCGTTCAGCGCCTATGTGACGGAGCGCATTACGCAGCATCCACTGATCCATGTGCATCACGAGGGAGATCACGGAGCTGCCCTCCACGGATGACAGCGTCTCATCGTCGCCTCCGGACCCGCTGACGGATGGGCAGCTTGCGGAGGCGATACGCCGCCTGCTCGGCGACGATGGGCTGTATTTCTATGATGCGGCGGCACCGCTCGTCAGCTTCTCCAGCATTGATATGAATGTGGCGTACCGCGCCTCGCGCTATGGGAAGGGCGAGTCCGCCACCATCAACTGCCCCATGAACGAAGCGGGTACGACGCGTTCTGGCAGGCGCTGACGACGGCGGAGGCGGCAGAGACGCATGATTTTGAAAAAGCGATTTTCTTCGAGGGCTGCATGCCGGTCGAGGTCATGGCATCGCGCGGGCGCGATACACTCCTCTACGGTCCGCTGAAGCCAGTCGGCCTTGAGCATCCCGTGACGGGGAGCGTCCATACGCTGTGGTGCAGCTGCGACAGGACAACGCAGCGGGATCGATCTACAACATCGTCGGATTCCAGACCCATCTCAAGTGGCCGGAACAACGGCGTGTTTTTTTCAGATGATTCCGGGGCTGGCGGCGGCGGGTTCCTCCGCTACGGTGTGATGCACCGCAACAGCTTTATCAGTGCACCACGGCATCTGCGTCCGACGTTCCAGTACGCGGGAGATGAACGTCTACTGTTCGCGGGGCAGATGACCGGTGTGGAGGGCTATGTCGAGTCCGCCGCATCGGGGCTTGTCGCGGGAAAAAATGCCGCGCGGCTGGTACGGGGAGAATCACCTGTCGTATTTCCCGCCAGTACCTGCCACGGCGCACTCGCACACTATATCACGACCTGTGATCCAGAACACTTTCAGCCCACGAACATCAACTTCGGGCTGCTGCCGCCGCTCGCGGACTTGCCGCGCCGCACGCGTAAGCCGGAGAAAAAGAAGATGCTGGCAGAGCGTGCATTGGAGGACTTGGAGCACTTTCTGGAAGGAGAGACACTGTGACATTTCATGCAACAACCATTGTGGCGGTCAAAAAGGATGGCAAGGTTGCCATCGCGGGCGACAGTCAGGTGACCTTCGGCGAGCGTGCGATCATGAAGGCGAACGCGCGCAAGGTGCGGCGGCTCTATCATGGAAAAAAATCCTTGCAGGGATTCGCTGGCTCAGTCGCAGACGCGTTTACTCTTTTTGAAAAAGTTCGAGGTCAAGCTGGAGTCGTACAGCGGCAATCTCCAACGCGCTGCCGTGGAGCTGGCGAAAGACTGGCGCACGGACAAGGTGCTGCGTAAACTGGAGGCACTTCTCCTCGTTGCGGATCAGGACAGCATCCTTATGATCTCCGGCAACGGCGAGGGTCATTGAGCCGGATGGTGACTGCACGGCGATTGGTTCGGGCGGGTTCTTTTGCCCTCGCGGCGGCACGTGCGCTCGTGGCGCATTCGGCGCTGGATGCACCCGCAATAGCAAAGGAGTCTCTCTCGATCGCTGCGGATATCTGCGTCTATCGAATCATCACATCACGGTGGAGGTACTGGAATCATGAGGTCAGATCAGAGTCAACGAGACAGACACCGCGCGAGATCGTCGCCGAGCTCGACAAGTATATTGTCGGTCAGCACGAGGCGAAGCGCTCGGTCGCGATCGCTCTGCGCAATCGCTGGCGGAGCCGTCAGCTCGATGCGGATATGCGCGAGGACATCATTCCGAAAAACATCCTCATGATCGGCTCGACCGGCGTCGGCAAGACGGAGATTGCCCGTCGTCTGGCGCGCCTCGTGCGTGCGCCCTTTCTGAAGGTGGAGGCGACCAAGTTCACCGAGGTCGGCTACGTCGGACGCGATGATGGAGTCCATCGTGCGCGATCTCGTCGAGACCTCCGTGCGGATGGTGCGTCAGCAGAAGATTGAGGAAGTGGAGGACAAGGCAAAGGAGAATGCAGAGGAGCGTCTCATCGATGTCTTTGTTCCGCCGCCGAAGAAATCGACAAATCCGCTTGGCAGCCTGTTCTCCTCACAGGAGGATGAGCCGGAGGAGAAAAAGGAAGAGCCGCCGAAGTATCAGGCGGGACGTGAGTGGATGCGCAAGCGGCTGCGCTCCGGTGAGCTCGAAAATGATGTCATCGAAGTCGAGGTGGAGGAATCCGCGCGTCCGATGGGCAATATGTTTGCCGGTTCCTCCTTGGAGGGATGAGCGACAACCTCCAGTCCGCGATCGGGAAACTCGTGCCGAAAAACCGTCACAAGCGCAAGGTGACAGTCGCACAGGCGCGCAAGATCTTCGCGGCCGAGGAGGCGGACAAACTCGTCGATATGGATGTTGTCGCCGAGGAGGCAGTGCGCGCTGCCGAGTACAGCGGCATCGTCTTCCTCGATAAGGATTGATAAAGGTCGCCGTGAGTAATGGACGCAGTGCAGGGCGCAGACATCTCGCGTGAGGGCGTTCAGCGCGACATCCCTGCCGATTATGAGGGCTCTACGGTTGTTGACAGTATGGCCCTGTCAAGACCGATCATGTGCTCTTCATCGCGGCGAGGGCGTTTCATACGGCAAAACCGTCGGACCTCATTCCCCGAGCTGCGGGGCGTTTTTCCGATTCGCGTCGAGCTGAAGTCGCTCGTCAAGGAGGACTTCGAGCGCATCCTCACCGAGCGCGCAACGCGCTCATCAAGCAGTACAGCGCGCTGCTCGGCGTGGAGGCGCCTCTCTGCGCTTTGCAGATGATGCCGTCACCGCCTTGCGCAGCTGGCGGAGACTCGTCAATGAGCAGACGGAGGACGTCGGCGCGATCGCCTGCACGCTGCTCGAAAAACTCTTGGAGGGACTTTCCTGACGCACCGGATCTCACGGAGAAAGGAGGTCGTCATCGACGCGGCGTATGTTGACCGTTGTCTCGCAGACATCGCCGGCGACCACGACGTATCGCGCTTTATTCTCTGATGATCGAATGAAGAAGCACGGATAAACTCAGCCACGCGCCATCACGATTGACGGACTTTCACTTTATCCGTACTTCCGATAAGAACGGTTTGGATGAGTCCAGGCCGTTTTTCTATTGCCCTAAGTGTGCATTTTTATGAGATAATTCAGAGTGAAAAGAATCTGTGCAGGAGAGTGTGGCTATGGACGAACAGGGGGCTCTTTTGCACAGGCGGCATATCAGCCGCTCGCGGAGCGCGTTCGTCCACGCACGCTCGACGACTTTGTCGGGCAGGAGCATCTCCTGGGGCGGGGGAAGATACTGCGCCGCCTCATTGAGAGTGACCGCATCACCTCGATGATTTTTCTGGGGACCGCCCGGCGTCGGCAAGACGACGCTGGCGCAGATCATCGCCGCGCGTACGAAGGCGGAGTTCATCACGTTCTCTGCTGTGACGAGCGGGATCAAGGAGATCCGTACGGTGATGCAGGAAGCGGATCGGCGTCGTATGTACGGAGAGCGCATCGTTGTCTTTGTCGATGAGATTCATCGCTTTAACAAGCGCAGCAGGATGCGTTTTCTGCCGTTTTGTGGAGAAGGGAAGTATTGTCCTCATCGGAGCGACGACGGAAAATCCCTCCTTTGAGATCAACAACGCTTTGCTCTCGCGCTGCCGTGTCTTTGTCCTGCAGGGGCTGACGGAGGCCGACATCGAACGCCTCCTCCGCCATGCGATCGCAACGGATAGAGAGCTGTCGCAGATGCACATCCATCTGTCCGATGATGGGATCCTGCCGTCGCCGCCCTTTGCCAACGGTGACGCACGCAGTGCGCTCTCGACGCTCGAGATGCTCGTCCTCAATGCGGACGAGCAGGATGGCGAGTTGTACGTCACGGAGGAGAATCTCGCGCAGTGTATCACGCGAAAATCGCTGCTCTATGACAAGAATGGCGAGGAGCACTATAATCTCATCTCGGCACTTCACAAGTCCATGCGCAACTCAGACCCGGATGCGGCAGTTTATTGGCTCGCGCGGATGCTGGAGTCGGGGGAGGATCCGCTCTATGTGGCACGCCGTGTGACGCGTTTTGCTGCGGAGGATGTCGGACTTGCCGACCCACGTGCACTGGAGCTTGCCGTCGCCGCCTATCAGGCGTGTCACTACATCGGGTATCCAGAGTGTAACGTCCATCTGACGCAGGCTGTCGTCTATCTTTCGCTCGCACCGAAATCGAACGCCATGGAGACGGCATATCTTGCGGCGGCTGCCGATGCCCGCACGATGCTCGCCGAGCCCGTGCCGCTGGTGATACGGAATGCACCGACGCGGCTGATGAAGGATCTGGATTATGGCAAGGGCTATCAGTATGCACATGATGCAGAGGAGCATATCACCAATATGCAGTGCCTTCCGGACGCGTTGGTGGGGCGTGCGTACTATCAGCCGACGGATCAGGGATGGAGAGTCGTTTTCGGGAACGGCTGGAGTGGATCAAGGCGTGGAAGGCAGAGCATGCCCCCAAGAAGAATAATGGATAAATATGTATGACGAGGAAGGAGCTCCTGCGTTGGATGGGAAGCTGAAACTGTACGGGTTTAACAACCTGACGAAGGCGCTGAGTTTCAATATTTATGACATTTGCTATGCGAAGTCGGCACGTGAGCAGCGGGACTACATCAAGTACATTGATGAGCAGTACAACTCCGATCGTCTCACGAAGATCCTTTCGCAGGTGACCGATATGATCGGTGCGCGAATCCTGAATATTGCAAAGCAGGACTACGAGCCGCAGGGGGCGAGCGTGACGATGCTCATCGCCGAGGAGGCAGCGGTTATCTCGGGAAGCAAGAAGCCCATCAACGGAACAGCACTGACGGGGAGACGATCCTGCCCATCTAGACAAGAGCCACGTTACCGTACATACCTATCCTGAGTTTCATCCCGATACGAGCATTGCGACCTTTCGCGTGGATATCGACGTCGCGACCTGCGGAGAGATTACACCGCTGCAGACGCTGGACTATCTCATCAGTCAGTTCGACTCGGACATCATCACGATGGATTATCGCGTACGCGGCTTTACGCGCGATCTGCAGGGGCGCAAGCTGTTTATGGACAGCAAGATGACCTCCATCCAGGAGTTTATCAAACAGGAGACGCTGGATGAGTACGATGCTGTGGACATCAATCTCTATCAGGCAAGCCTTTTCCATACGCGGATGTTGATCAAGGAGCCGCAGCTCCAAAACTACCTCTTCAATACGGATGTCGATGAGATCCCGCCTAAGACACGCCTTCTCATTAGTACGAGTCTGCGCCGCGAGATGATCGAGATCTTCAGCGGGAGGAATGTGTACTAGGAGATGATCGGATGCCGCTCTATAAAAAATCACTTTTGATTCTCCTGGCACTGCTCGGTGCAGTCCTGATCGGTGCGACCTACGGCTACTATCGAGGCAGGATGCCATCGCGCTTGATGCAGCGACGACTGAGCACGTCGAGCCCCTGCGCAAGGTTACCGTCTATGTCTCGGGTGAGGGTAAAAGAAGCGGGCTGGTCACGCTGGATGAGGACAAACGCGTCGCCGATGCGGTGAATGCTGCCGGCGGTGTGATCGAGACAGCAGACGTTGACCACATCAATATGGCGGCACATCTTGAGGACGGGATGCAGGTTCGCGTGCCCATGCATCTGCGCGACGCAGGAGAAAAGGGAGCGACGGCATCTCCCGGCAGGCAGGCGGACGGAAAGATCAATCTCAACACGGCAACCGAGAAGGAGCTGCAGGAGCTGCCCGGCATCGGTCCCGCCATGTCTGCGCGTATCGTGGAGTACCGTGAGAGCAATGGTGCATTTCAGAGCATCGACGATATCAAGAAGGTGCGTGGTATTGGCGCGTCAAAATTTGAAAAACTGAAAGACCGTGTGACGCTATGAAAACGGGACAATATCCCGCTGCGTTTCCTCATGGGGCTGTTGGCGGTGTTTTGTCTCGGCATTGTCTGTGGTGCCTGCAGTGGTATTTCTCTTTCCGTGCATCGTATCTATCTTATCATCGCTATACTGATTCTTTTTTCAGCCTCCGTTATTCTCGTTCTGAAACAGCATGAACGAACATGGATAGCGTTTGTGGGGCTTTTTTCGTTGCGGGGATGTTTCGCTTTGCGGGGGGCGTATGAGCTGCCGGCACAGGATGTATCTCGTGCGGCAGGAGAGGAGACTGCTGTCTCTGGGATCATCACGGAGATGCCGCGCGTCACGGAGCGCACGGACGGGTCGTGGCAGATTCGCTATACTGCAGCGGTATACGCTCTGGGGCAAGGCGATGGAGGCGTACCGCGAGTGGACAGCTGCTCCTCTATGAACGCATGGAGGAGGATACGTCGCCGCATGTGGGGCGCATTGGAGACAGAATCACGGCAGAGGGGAAGATTCGCCGCCCCATGGGTATCAAAATCCCTGGACAGATAGACACGGCGCTCCTCCTTCGCACGCAGGGGATCACGGCCTCTCTTTCGGCACGGCAGGGCAGTGCATCCATCGAGTCCCTGTGATGATATCTCTCTATGGGAACAGTGGATGCGCCGCGCGGCAGAGATTCGTACGCACTATCTTGAGCACATGCGTGCGGTCATGCCGCATACAGATGCGGCGGCAATCTTTGCGATGCTGTTTGGCGGCTATGAGGGAATCGACCCCGCCCTGTTGGAGGCGTATACAACAACGGGGATCGTTCACATTCTGTCCGTGTCCGGTTCTCATATCAGTCTGATTGCCGCCGTGATTGCGTGGATTGCTGTGATCCTGCGTCTGCCGCGAGGGCTCAGTGCCGCTGCTGTACTTTCTGCGATTTTTTTCTATGTTTTTGCTGGCGGGCATGGTACCGCCTGCCGTACGCTCCGGCATCATGGGCGGGCTGCCTTTATCGGACTGGTGCTCGGACGCGAGCGCGACGCGAAGTATCTGCTCCTTTTGACAGGGCTGCTGATGCTTATGGTGTCGCCGCTGCTCCTCTTTCACATCAGTTTTCAGCTGTCTTTTTGGCGACGGCGGGGCTTCTCTTCCTCGCCCCTGTTCTCGCCGCGAAGATGCATCGTCTGCCGCGCCTCGTTTCTATGGCATTTTCCATTACGATTGCCGCGCAGCTCATGGTGCTTCCCGTACTGGCATGGTATTTCAATCAGGTGTCGATCTCTGCGCTTCTCGCCAATCTCATCGTTGTGCCCCTCGTTGAACTCATCATCATCATGGGACTCTTTGCCGGTATAGTCACCTATCTCTGCCGCTCTTCGGAGGCATCCTCTTTGCCGCTGACAGCCTCCTGCTCGGCATATCGTTTGAGCTGACACGTGCCCTAGCAGCTCTTCCCCTGTCCAAGATATGGCTGCCGTCGATGGGGATTTTCCCATCGGTCTGCTACTATGCGGTGATCCTGATGCTCTGTGCGCCGACCGAGATGCGCAGGAAGATCCTATCGCGTCTCTTGGCATATCGCCGCATTGTCGCTGTGCTGTGTCTTTCCCTCCTTGTCGGTGTGTGTGCGTGGCGTATGGTCATGCCGCGCGAGATGGCCGTACACTTCATCGATGTGGGGCAGGGGGACTGTGCCCTCGTTGTGACGCCGCACGGTCATGCGATGCTCTTTGATACGGGCGGCACGCGAGACGGTGTGTTTGATGTTGGCGCACGCGTCGATGTTCCCTATCTTCTACACTACGGTGTGCGCGAGGTGGACTACATCTTTCTCTCGCATGCTCACGAAGACCATGCGGCAGGCGCGGGGGCGATTCTCTCCCGTCTGCCCGTAAAACACGTCTATACGGCGGATGAGGGACGCCATGCCTACGCCATGAGCATGCGCCTCGGTGATGCAAATCCTCTGCTGTCGAAACTCAGCCGGGCGGAGGCGGGGGAGACCTTTGTTCTGGATGGTGTTACCGTGGAGGTGATCTATGCGCCGGCACGTGACCCATCGGACAATGCGACGGGCAACGAGGTATCGAACGTCTACCGTATCCGCTACGGTGATGCGTCCTTCCTATTTACGGGCGATCTCGTTCGCGAACATGAGCAGAAGATGCTGAGAGCGGGCACAGATACCTCCGCCGTCGTTCTAAAAATCCCGCATCATGGCTCGCATACATCCAGTTCAGAGGAATTTATCCGTGCCGTTCATCCCATGTATGGAATCTACTGTGTCGGTGCAGGGAACAGCTTCGGACATCCGCATGCCGACGTGGTGGAGCGCTATGATCGGATGGACATAAAAACGCTCCGAACGGATGAGGACGGCGCGATTGTCTTTCATACCGACGGGCATCATCTCTCGGTGGAAACCTTTGCCGAGGGGCGATTGATACGTGAAGTGAACGCAAAAGTAGCATCCTATGGTTTCCCTTTTGTCTCCCACTCATGGGATTTTGCTTTGGATTACCACAGCGCTGGATTGACGTACTTCCGCAGGACATCCGAGTGAGACTTGACGCATTCACAGAATGGCTGATAGAATAAACTATAGTTGAGGACAGAATTCACGTAGAGACAATATCCGCACTGTCGCAGGGCATCCCTGCCAGCCAAAATGAGCGGGATGGATGTGTCAGTTTCTTGGGAGAAGAAAACATGGCAAGCTGGGCGGAACCGAAAGAAGCTCGAAAAGGACTATCTGGCGCTGAGCCTCAGAGGGCATATTCAGTACTATGCGACATCGTATAGCAGGAGCCCGGATCACGAGGGACGTGCCGCTATACGATACAATGGAAAAGAAATCATCAAGGGCTGTTACTACAATAATTGGCTGAAAGCAACTCGTTTTCCACAAGATGAGACTTACGAAAAACGCATGAAAAAAAGAATTTGCGTTCATGGATGACACTGCCTTACGGTTGGGCGTGTTTGATCAACGATCATTCTATCGCGCCTTTACGGAATTTGAGCAGCAATGTATCGAAGCGAGCCTCAAGAGCGAAAACTTGCTCGTACGCATATTTGCCGTATTGGATCGGCGTGTTGGGAAAAGGAGGCTGCTTGCGATGAAAGAATCCATCACAGAAGAACCAGCAGTGTTTCAGGAGTTTTATGCCATCCGTGCGAAGGCAGAAGAATTGGAGTAGAGAGGAATAAATCCGGTTTTTGTGCATGTATCTTCGCGTGGCATATTTCAAAGCGGACAGGATGAAAAAAATATGATGCAAATGACAACGTAATCGACATTCCCAGTCTCCAGTGGTACCCGGGACACATGAGGAAGGCGGAGCGTCTGGTTCAGGAGAATCTAAAGTCGGTGGATGTGGTGGTAGAGCTCCTCGATGCGCGCATCCCGATGAGTTCTGCAAATCCTGTTCTGCGAGAGATTGTGGGCGGGAAGCCGCGCCTCATCGTGCTGAACAAGGCGGATCTTGCGGATGAATATGTGACACGTGCGTGGGTCAGTATTATGCCGCAGAAGGGGCTTTCTGCTGTTCCCGTGGACGCCGTGAAGGGGAAGGGAACGAAGGAACTTGTACAGGCGATTGCACGCTGCGCAAAGCCGAAAACGGATAAATTGGTGCAGCATGGGGCGAAACCACGTGCCGCACGCTGTATGATTCTCGGCATTCCCAATGTCGGCAAGTCATCACTGATCAATCGGCTGTCGGGCGGCACGAAGACAAAGGTGGAGAACCGTCCCGGTGTGACCCGTGCAAAGCAGTGGATTCGCCTTGGTGCACAGCTCGAGCTGCTGGATATGCCCGGCATCCTCTGGCCGAAATTTGAGGATCAGCAGGCGGCGCTTCATCTTGCGTTTACAGGGGCAATCAATGACAATGTTTACGATGTAGGAAGTGTGGTGCTGCTTCTCCTGAATCGTTTGAGAGGACAGTCCGCAGTCGCTATGTACGCGTTATCGGCTGGATGAACCTCTGCCTGAGGGGATTGAGCTGCTTGATGCCATTGGACGAGCGCGGATGCCTCCGTGCCGGCGGCAAAATTGATTACGAAAAGGCGGAGCAGGTAATTTTGACGGATTTTCGGAGTGGCAGACTAGGGCGGATTTCTCTAGATGCAGTGCCGTGCATCCCATCTGCATAAGCAGTGCGGTGAAGGAATCAGAGAAAATGACGATAAAAGAGATAGAAGACGTTTTTCGTCGCGGAGATGTGACGGAGGATTTTCTCAATACCTGCAAATGTGACGCGCGAAAAACCGTCCAAGCGATTCTTCGCCGTTATGAACGTGCACGCAGGAGCGTGCGCGTCTCTATGCAATGTATGCGTATGAGCGTTGTGCCGCTGAGCGCGGGCACTCTATCGTCGCCGGTGTGGATGAGGCAGGGCGTGGCACTCTGGCGGGTCCCGTCGCAGCAGCGGCGGTGATTCTGCCGCAGGAGTACCTGCTTCCCCGCCTGAACGACTCAAAGAAGCTGTCTGAAAAAGTGCGGGAAGAGCTTTACGAAAGAATCGTTTCGGATGCTGTTTCCTATCATGTCGAGCTCATTGACGCTGAGACGATTGACCGAATGAACATCTTGGAGGCGACACGTAAAGGGATGTATGATGCTGTCGCTGCGCTTCTGCCGACACCGCAGGAGGTTCTGATTGACGCTGTGCGCTTCCGCATCTGAGAATGGCATCACAGTCGATTGTCAGGGGATGCCAAATCCGCATCAATCGCGGCGGCGTCGATCTCTGGCAAAAGTGACACGAGATCGCCTGATGCTGACGTATGACGAGGCGTATCCGGTGTATGGCTTTGCTAAGCATAAGGGCTATGGAACACAGGAACATATCGACGCGATCCGCAACTATGGGATCTGTCCATTGCATCGTAAAACGTTCGAGCCCATTCGCTCGATGATAACTCAACAGAAAAAGGCTGTAATACCTGCCGATTGAAGCAAATGCAACTGCAGCAGCGGCTGCCGTCTCCACACCGCAGCGATTTCATCGAACGCCCGACCGAAGGAGGACAAGGACGCGGCGATCAGGAGAATGCCTCAGCGGCATTCAGTCAGCGTACCAACGTGTCCATTGAGACTGCGATTGACCGTATGGCGGATGTTCTGTCCAAAAATCAGCGGACGTCAGCAGACGAATGTTGAGCGATTCTCGCAGGAGCTCAAAGAGGTCATACGGAATATCATTCGGCAGTCTTTTTTCGATTGAGTCCACACTTGCACAGGGGCTTGGCAGTACGGCGGCAAGTCAGCGCTTTCGACGGATCAGCTGACGACGCTGGCGCGGATGTTGAATCAGATGGGAACGATGGCGGAGACGAACGAAGTTCCCGTGTCAGCGACGACGTGGCGACCCTGCTTGCGGCGTTGAAAAGTGCCATCGCCAGGATGCGGGCGGAACATTTTGAGCCGATCATGCTGACGAAAGCCGCGTTTCAGCTGATTGATACAGGAAACGCCGAACTCCTCCCGAAGGATTTGCAGACCGTCCTCTCTCAGCTGAATGCGAGTGCAGGTGCGCCACCCACCGCGGCAAGCGGCGGCGGTACCTCCTCCATGACGTTTTCTAAATCAGCTGGTTCAGCTGTTGATGCCGCGTGACGCGGAAGCGGCGACGCAGCAGACAATGCCGCAGCCGGGAGGGACGCAGTCACCGGTGCAGACAGGAGAGGCACAGGCAACACCGCAGCAGGGAAGCGCAGCACTCTCCGCAGAAGAGGGCACGGCGCAGATGCCGGCAAGTGGACAGAACGTACGCATGGCGGCGCCCGCAGCGAGAGCTATGCAAAATCCTGCGCCTGCTGCCACAGCTGCATCGGATACTGCGGCTGCCACAGAGGAACTTCCCGCCGACAACATTGCACAGGGGGCAAAACAGGGGGAAGCCTCCTCTGAACCATCGGCAAAGGGATCGGAAGCCCATGCACTTCGTCAGGCAGATACTGCCGCAGTCGGTATCGGCACGAAAGGCAATGCCGCGTCCTTCCATCTGCGGCAGAGGCACAGCGCGGGCAGGGGCACGGAGATTGTGCAGGAAAACGCTGCGCAGCAGGGGAAGACTACCGTGCAGCAGGAGACGCCTCTCCCGCAGGGCAGTGCACCCTGCGCGTCAGGAAGGCACGGGCGGGACACTGAATCCTGCGCGTCAGCCCGTTGGCGAAGAGGCGCGGACAGGAACCGCAGAAGCCGCAAAAGCAAACGCCTCAGAGCACGGAGCAGGTCGCCCGTTCACAGGCGGGACGGGACGGAGACAGCGGCGACACAGCCGCCAGCTTCCACGATGCAGGGCGCAGATGCTGCAAAGACGGCCGAGACGCCGACGCTCATTCCGAAGTTCATCACGCCCCATGGAGAATGTACCGCAGATGATGAGCACGCTTCGCGACCTAGCACGCGTGCTCCTGCAAAATGAAAATCTCAGCCAGCGCGAGACACTTCTGCTCCAGAACTTCGTCAGCGGACGCACGCAGACCCTGAGTGAAGGTGATGCGAAGCAGCTCCAGCAACTCATCCAGCTGACACAGCAGAACATTCTGGAACCGTCCGCCAAGCGGCGTTTGAACAGCAGATGCCGGATCTTCCGCGCCTATGGGCTTTTATGCAGATGGCCGATCTAGTCAAGGCGCGCAAGATGACGGCGGAGCAATACAGACGTGCGGGGCGGGATGTCGCGGCATTGGCTCTGACCATGCGTCACTCACTGGAGGGGGAGAATGCGGCACCGCAGCCGGGACAGCGCTCCATGAGCTATGTGATGCCGCTCTTCATGGGAGAGACCGAGTATCCCGCCTACATTCATGTCTATGATGAGTCCCACAAGGACGAGGCGACGGATCAGGTCAAGAAAGAGACGTGGCTCAGAATCTGTGTTCTCACGGATCACATCGGCACTGTCGAACTCATCAATCGCATCTACGAAGAGAATCATGTCGATATGCGTCTCTATTTTTCTGATGCAGATGCCGCATGGGAGTTCCGTAAACGAACTCGACAGTATACGTGAGTCCGCTGACGGAACCTCTTTGGTGATCGAGGGCATACAGATCGGCGCGATAGGCGAGCGCCGTTTCTTCACCAACTGATGATGACAGTCATGGCATAGCCTATTGACGATAACGAGATCGCTTCATATAATATTCTTGGTGGATTGAGAGACGAAAAGGCAAGGATGGTGAGATATGCCGGATCACGCGGACAGGGAAGAGGAGCAGCGCGAAGAAGAACCGCGTGCTGTTGCCATCAAATATGATGCAAAGTCGGATCGTGCGCCGCGCGTGACGGCAAAAGGCCGTTCCCTCGTTGCTGACCGCATTTTGGCGGAGGCACGCAAAAACGGCATACCAGTCTATCAGAATAAATCGCTCGTCAATATGCTGATGGCGCTTGAGATTGACCGCGAGATCCCTCCCGAGCTCTATCGTACGATCGCTGAGGTGCTCGCCCATGTCTATCGGATCGACCGTCACATGGGGAGCAGGAAATCGCCATGAGCAATAAGGTGCTGGGAGATCACGGAGAGTCATGTGCTGCTCGCTATCTCGGTGCGCAGGGATATCGAATTCTGGCACAGAAGTATCGCACGAGATAGGGGAGATCGATCTGATCGCAAAGGATCGTGATACCCTTGGTCTTTGTCGAGGTAAAGACACGACGAAGCGTTCGTTGCGGACTTCCTGCAGAAGCGGTAAACTACCGAAAGCAGCGCAAGATTATACAGACGGCGATGTGGTATCTGCGCGAAAAACGGATGGATCAAACACCTTGCCGTTTTGACATCGTTGAGGTCTATGCCGCGGGAAGCGAGTGGAGGATCCATCACCTCAAGGGGGTGCGCTGGAGGTGTGAGGCGGATACAAAGGATGCAGGTGCGGTTCATGTCCCTGCATCTTTTCTTTTCATTATCGAATCTCTTTGCTTGTGGAATCGAATCAGTGAATATGCTATAATAACAACGATGTATGCGGTGGACAGAACCGTAATAGGAGGTACTATTTTTGAACGTTGCGAAGCCAATTTATGTCATTGGGCATCGTAATCCGGACACGGATTCGATCTGCTCCGCGATCGGCTATGCCCATCTGAAACAGGCCATGGGCGTCAATGCCATTGCCGCACGCGCCGGCAAAGTGAATAAGGAAACGCGGTTTGCACTGGAGTACTTCCATGTCGAAAAAGCCGCTCTTGATCCCCGATCTCTATCCGCGTGTCAAGGACATTGCGATGGACTGCAAGATCGTTGTGCGTCAGCACGATACCCCTGCGAAAATCTGGGGAGGTTCTGCGCGAGAATGATCTGCGGTCGATTCCGTGACGGACAGCCAGGGACTTCTCGTCGGCATCGTTTCGGTCAGTGATCTTGCGAAGCGGTATTTTCAGGAGCTCGGCATGACGAATCTCGCAGATATGCGCGTACGCTATCGCGACATCATTCATGCCACCGACAGTCAGGTGCTTGTCTCCGGTGATGAGTCGGAGACAATCAAGGGACAGATCCGCATCGCTGCCGGAAGTATCGCAACGATTAAGAAGATCATCAAAGGGAACGACATCGTGCTCGTGGGCGACCGAAAGCCCGAGACGATTCTGACCTGCATTAACCAGGGATTTCCTGCCTTGTCGTGACCGGGGACGGCCGCGTTCCGGCAGAGGCGCTGGAGGAAGCAGAGACGCGTGGTATCTTCGTCCTCTCGACGCCGTATGATACCTATACCGTAGCGCGTCTCATCAACCAGTGTGTGCCCATTCGGCGCATCATGCACGATAATCCCGTCTGCTTCAAGCCGCTCGATCTCCTGTCTGATATCAAGGGAATCATGGAGGACCAACTACCGTAATTATCCCGTATTGGAGAACGGTCGCATCGTCGGTCTCGTGAGCCGTGACCGACTGGGGGTCTCCGATCCGGCACAGGTGATTCTTGTCGATCACAACGAGCGCAACCAGGCGGTCGAGGGCATCGAGGAGGCGAAGATCATCGAGATCATCGATCATCATCGCTTCGGTGGGATCAGTACGAGCGAACCAATCTACACTCACGCCGAGCCAGTCGGCTGCACGGCGACGATTGTCTCTAATATGCACTGGCAGAACGACATCGACATTCCTCCGTCGATTGCAGGTCTCTTGCTCTCCGCCATCATCTCTGATACGGTGCTGTTCAAGTCTCCGACCTGCACGCCAAAGGATAAACAGGCGGCGGAGCGTCTCGCTGAGATCGCAGACGTGGATATGAACGCGTACGGCCTCGAGATGCTGAAGGCGGGCTCCAGTGTCGGCAATATGACGCCGATGGAGATTGTCCGCAACGACCTCAAGGAGTTCACCATCGGTGCCTATCGTGTGGTCGTCAGTCAGACCTCGGTGATGGACACGAAGGAAATCATGGCGAAGGAGGATGAGCTCCCTCGCAGCGATGAAGTCCATCTGCGACACGGAGGGCTTTGACCTCAGTCTCGTTATGATTACGGATATTCTCGAGGAGGCAACCTATCTGCTCTTTTACGGGCTCGCCGCGCACGCTGATCGGGGAGGCGTTCCGCAAGGATACGAGCGGAACACATCTCTATCTGCCGGGCGTCATGTCGCGCAAGAAGCAGATCATTCCGCCGCCTCGGAAGCGGTCAAGCGAATTAAGACATAAGGGATACTGTATATGGGAGGGGCGGAGTTGCCGTGGCGGCGGCCCCGCCTTTCTTATTTGGAGTGAAAGGGACGATTCTATGGATTTGATGCAAGGGCTGAACGAGCCACAGCAGCGCGCTGTCGCGTGCCTGCAGGGACCTCTCCTCATCGTTGCCGGCGCGGGGTCCGGAAAGACCCGTGTGCTGACATTTCGCATCGCCAATTTGCTGGAACATGGTGTTCCGCCCTATCGCATCCTTGCCATTACATTTACCAATAAGGCTGCCCGCGAGATGCGTGAACGCGTGGATGCACTGATCGGAGATGCGGCGCAGGACGTTTGGCTGAGCACATTCCATTCGTTCTGTGCCCGCTTTCTGCGCATGGAGCTCGAGCACTATGGGCGCTATGCGAAGAACTTCGTCATCTACGATGCTGCGGATAGCAAGGGGCTGATCCGTGAGTGCCTGAAAGAGCTCAATATCGACGAGAAGCATACCGCTCCCGGCGCGGTGCAGGCGCATATTTCCGATGCGAAGAACCGTCTGCTTGATGTCGCGGCATTTACGGCGCAGGCAACGGATTTCTTTGCCGAACAGGTCGCCAAGATCTATGCACTCTATCAGTCCAAGCTGCAGGAGAACAATGCACTGGATTTTGATGATCTGCTGATGCTGACGGTGGAACTCCTTACGAAGAATGAGGAATTGCGGACGAAGTACCAAAAGAAGTTCCAGTACATTCTTGTGGATGAGTATCAGGATACGAACGGCGCACAGTATGCGATCACCAAGCTGCTTGCCGCAGAGCACCGGAATATCTGCGTCGTCGGCGATGCAGACCAGTCAATCTACGGCTGGCGCGGCGCAGATATGCGGAACATCATGAACTTTGAGAAGGACTACCCGGAGGCGACAGTTATCCTGCTCGAGCAGAACTACCGCTCGACGAAGAATATTCTTGCGGCAGCGAATGCTGTGATCGAGAACAACTTGACGCGCAAGAAGAAGGAGCTCTGGACGGATAATCCGACCGGCGACCGCATTACGATCTATGAGGGAGCAACGGAAAAGAATGAGGCCTCCTATATCGTGCGGGAGGTGGAGCGTCTGCACACGATGTTCCATGTCAAGTATGGCGATATTGCCGTGCTCTACCGCACCAATGCGCAGTCACGCAATATTGAGGAGGCTTTTTACGCGACGGGTGTCCCGTATGCAATGGTTGGTTCGGTGCGTTTCTATGATCGACGTGAGATTAAAGACATTATTGCCTATTTGCGTGTGATCTACAATCCTCGCGATACACTGAGCCTTCTGCGCATTATCAATGTCCCGCGCCGTGGTCTTGGCCCTACGTCCATCGCCCGCATGATGGAGACGGCGGAGGAGTACCGCATCTCTCTCTTTGAGGTGATTACGGATGCTCAGCTGCTCTCCATGATTCCAAAACTCTCCGCCAAGGTAAAGCTGGCGCTGGAGGAGTTCGCCGCCATGGTCTTTACCTTTATGGGACAGCTCGGAACGCGTCCCATCCATGAGATTGTCGAGGATGTGATTGAGACGTCCGGCTATGCCGCTGCGCTCGAGGAGGAGAAGAAGGAAGACAATCGTGACCGTCTCGAAAACCTGCGTGAGTTCATCAGTGTGGCGAAGAACTTTGATGATGGTGCAGCGGAGGGGGAGAACGGACTTGCGGATTTCCTCGCACAGATTGCGCTGATTTCCGATGTCGATCAGACGGAGCAGTCGGACGGGACAGTGACGCCTCGCGACGTTTCACGCGGCGAAGGGACTGGAGTTTCCCGCCGTCTTTATGGCGGGGATGGAGGAAGGGCTCTTTCCGCATTCCCGCACGCTGCTCGATGATACGGAGATCGAGGAGGAGCGGCGTACGTGCTATGTCGGCATCACGCGCGCCGAGCGTCGGCTCTACCTTACTGCATGCAAGACAGCGGACGATCTACGGGCGTACGGAGATGTCGCGGCCTTCGCGCTTTCTGGCAGAGATTCCGGAGGAGCTGGTCGAGCATAAGGAGGCGGACTTTTTCGGAGGGACTGATCTGCGTGCACCGTCCAATATATGGAGTGAGCGCAGTACCCGCACGGAGCGAAAACGCTATATGCCGCCGCCACAGCATACGGCGGCGGACGGCAGTGTGATCCGCCCCTGATGCGTCGGCAGCCTTTCAGGCGGGGGATGCCGTACGCCACAGCAAGTGGGGAGATGGGCATCGTCGCCATCAGTGGATCAGGTGAGGATGCCGAGCTGTCCATTGCATTTCCGGGGAAGGAATCAGAAGTTCGTGCAAAAGTATGCACCGATTTTGAAGCTGTGAGGAGATCATGAGCAAGATTGATGAGGTAAAGACAGAGCTGTCAGAGCTGCGGCGTAAAAATACGGAAGTATTCCAAGCAGTATTATGACGATAATGAATCTGAGATTTCGGATTATGACTTCGATATGCTGATGATGCGTCTGAAAAACTTGAGGCAGTGTATCCGGAGCTCATTACGAAGAACTCGCCGACACGCACCGTGGGAGGCTCAGCACAGCGCGAAGTCGGCGTACTCGTTCCTCATGATGTTCCGATGCTCTCCCTGCAGGATGTATTCTCCGGAGGAAGAGATTCATGCGTTTGTCGATAATGTCCTTGCGCATTTTTCCTGCGGCGGAATTTGTCGTCGAGGAAAAGATCGACGGATTGTCTCTGGCACTTCGCTACGAGAACGGTGTGCTTGCACGTGCGATCGCACGAGGTGACGGCATTGTGCAGGGAGAAGACGTGACAGCAAAATGCACGCGTGATCGACGATGTTGCACAGAAGCTGCATGATGCACTGCCATATTTTGAGGTGCGCGGCGAGGTCTATATGGAGCGCGCCGCATTTGCCGAGGTCAATGAGCGGCAGGAACTCCTTGGGTTGAAGCCCTTTGCCAATCCGCGCAACTGTGCTGCAGGAACTCTGCGACAGCTGGATTCGCGCATCACGAAAGGAGCGCAGGCTGTCTATGTTCGTATTCAATTTGCAGCGCTGTGACGGCCGCGTATTTTCCTCTCATACCGAGGCGTATGCCTTCATGCAGTCTCAGGGGATCAAGACGATTGCGAATTACCGCGTTTGCCGTACGGCGGACGCGGTCTGGGCTGCTATCGAGGAGATCGGTGTGCGGCGCGGCAGCCTCGCCCTATGACATCGATGGAGCCGTGGTCAGGTGAATCCTTTGCCATGCGTGAGAACTTGGCGTGACGGCAAAGGCGCCGCGTTGGGCGATTGCCTATAAGTATCCGCCGGAGGAGAAGGAGACGGTACTTCGCGATATTGAACTTTCCGTCGGACGGACCGGGCGCATCACACCGACGGCCGTGTTCGATCCCGTGGGGCTCTGCGGAACGCGTGTCGAGCGGGCGACCCTGCACAATCAGGACTATATTGACAGTCTGGACATCCGTATCGGTGATACCATTCTCGTCTATAAGTCGGGGGAAATCATCCCGCGCGTCAAGGCGGTGTTGAAGGACAAACGACCGCAGAACAGTCGCCCCTATATGATACCGGATGTCTGTCCCGTCTGTGGCGCACATGCCGTACGAGAAGCAGATACGGCGGATATGCGCTGCCAAAAATCCTGTATGTCCGGCACAGATCGAGAACCATCTCCTGAACTTCGTCAGCCGCAGTGCAATGGACATCAGGGACCAGGCGCAGCCGCTGTTATTGCCCTTGTCCATGCAGGATATATCCATGATATTGCGGATATCTTTTCTCTGCATGAGCATCGAGAGGAGCTCGTTGCCTCTGGACCGATCGGCCGCGCAAAGAGTGTCGATCAGCGTCTTGCGGCAATCGAAGCGAGTAAGCAAAACCCTCCCGAGCGTCTATTGACGGGGCTGGGAAATTGCTGGTATCGGACGTGCGGCAGCTGCCGCGCTGATGCAGGAATTTTCATCCATTGATGCCCTGCAGGAGGCGGCGCGTGAGTCCCCGGAACGCATTCTCGCTGTCCCGGATATGGGTGAGATTACGGTACAGAAGCTGACGGAGTTCTTCTCCTCTGCATCCGCCTGTGCCCTGCTGGATCGCCTGCGTGCAGCTGGGGTAAACTTTTGCGGGAACACGAACGGAGCGTGTGGGGGAGGCACTCGCCGGAAAGAGTTTTGTCATCACGGGGACACTGCTGACTCTCTCCCGTGAGGAATGTAGTGCCCTTTATCACGGCGCATGGAGGTTTGGTGAAGGGCTCTGTTTCAAAGAAGACCGATTATCTTGTCGCGGGAGAAGCGGCAGGAAGCAAGCTGAAAAAGGCGGAGAATCTCCGGCATTCCCCGTCTTGGACGAGGCAGCCCTTCACGCCATGATTTCGGAAGAAAAAGGACGGCGTGTAAAGGGCGAGAAAAGCCGCCGACGATCCGTATGAATTGTCATGCTAGTATGAGGGACTATCATGCGATTTATCCATACAGCAGACTGGCATCTGGGCAAACTCTTCGGACAGCGGCACATGACGGAAGATCAGGCGTATGTGCTGGAAGAACTTTGGCATTGTGCCGCGACGTCCGACCGGATGCACTCGTTATCGCGGGTGATGTCTATGATCGGGCAGTGCCGCCGCGAAGCCGTAGCGTTGTTCAACACAGTGCTGACACGACTGGCAGAGCAGGGGATCAAGGTTCTCTGTATTGCAGGCAAATCGCGACAGTGCTGTTCGTCTGGCATTCGGCGCACAGCTGCTGCAATCCTCCGGTGTGTATATTGCAGGAACTCTTGACGCGAGGCAGCTCCCGTCGTGCTTTCCGATGCGTTCGGGGACGTGTACTTCTCGCTGCTTCCCCATGGGGATCCGCCGCATGTCCGTGAGGCTTTTTCGCTGGACGAAAATGCCGTCCTTCGATACGGCATTGGATGTTCAGATTGCCGCATCACGGGCGATGATACCGCAGGGCGCACGCAGTGTTGCCGTTGCCCATGCCTTTGTGATCGGCGGTCAGACCTCGAATCCGAGCATACCCTCTCCGTGGGCGGCAGTGATCAGGTGCATGCGGATAAATTCAGACCATCACAACTACACGGCTCTCGGACACCTGCACGCGCCCCAGCGTGCGGGGGCGGAGCAGATTCTGCTACGCCGGGTCTCTGCTCAAGTATTCCTTTGATGAGTCACATCAGAAAAAGGGCGTCACGTTGGTTGATATCGACGCGGCAGGGGCTGTCTCCCACACCTTCTATCCGCTGACCCCGCGGCATGATGTGCGGATCGTAAGAGGAAAAATGGCTGAGATCATGTCCGATGGATTCGATCCTCTTTCTCACGAGGACTATATCTGTGTGGAGCTTAGCGACACAGATGCTGTACTCGCCGCCCATGAAAAGCTGCGTCGCGTCTATCCAAATCTTTTTCTCATTACGCGCCCAAACATTCATGTGGGACATTCCTCCAACGAAGTGCGAAACTATGAGCGCGGCAAGTCAGATCTCCATCTCTTTGCGGATTTCTGCTGGAGATGACCACGGAGGAAATGACGCAGGAGGAGACCGAGGAACTCACGCATGTCATCGATGCGTTGGAACGGGAGGAGAGAATGCAATGAGACCGCTGAAACTCCGCATCCAAGCATTCGGCTCCTATGTGGACGAGCAGGTGTTGGACTTTGAGACAGCCCTTGCCGATGCCCCATTCCTTTTGATCCATGGAGCGACGGCTCCGGAAAGACCACTATTTTGGACGCGATCGTATTCGCCCTCTACGGAGAGTCCAGCGGGGATATACGCGAGGGAGCAATGCTGCGTTCCTCCACAGCACCGCCGGATCGGACGACGGAGGTGGAGATGATTCGCGCTCGGCGCCGCCGCTACCGTGTGCTGCGTTCTCCCGCCCTATTCTCGCATATCACGCGGTAAGATGACGCGGCGGGCAGCGACGGACAGCTATTTCGTCTGCCCGATGTTGGCGAGACGGGCGAGGAAAAACTGCTTGCCGCGAACATCACGGATGTCTCGGAACACATCAGTCAGCTGATCGGCTTCGATGCCGACCAGTTTCGTCAGGTCGTCTCCTCCCACAAGCGACAGTTTCCAGCGGTTTTTATTGGCAGAAGTCAAGGATCGCAGTGCCATTATGCAGCGTATTTTCCGTACGGGAGCGATATCAGCGCATTGAAGAGGCACTGACAAAAGAGGCACAGCAGCTTGAGCGAATGGCACGGGAGGAGCGTGAGCGCGCGGAAGGCATTCTGCGTGCCGAGGGAATGGCGTCACTGGACGAACTCCGCACGCGTTTTTCTGCGCTTTCGGAGGAGATACGCCGTCAGGACGAAATCTGCTGGAGCTCGAAAAAGGCGCGAGAAGACTGCGCGCGGCGGGCGCGCGAAGAGGGGACTGCTGCACAGCAGAAACTCAGTGCACAGGATGCGGTGCAAAGTGATTTGGAGAAAAAGCGCAACAGGCAGAGTCTGTCCGCGACTTTCGTGTGCGCCTGTCACGTGCACAGCGTGCACAACCGGTGCTCTACAGGCGAGCGCAGCTGCTATCGAAGCGTTGAACACGGAACGCACCCGCAGACAGGCATACGCATCCGCAGAAAAGGACTGCGCTGCTGCGAAGAAGGAACATGATGCATCCGTAGTATGCCTAAAGCAGGTAGAGCTCATGCAGATGAGCATACGAAAATATAGAGCAGCTGCATCGCATGAGGGATTACGAACCGCTGGCGAGCCGTTACCAAGAATGTACTTCTGCCTTTGCGCGATCTTCGCATCCGTGCCGCAGAGGAGAAGAAAATATGAAAAAGCGACGCAGCGGAGATTGAACGTCTCACCGAGGAACAGAAGAAGCACGAAGAAGAGCGCGCAAGATTGCATCAGATTCTGGTCGGGAGTGAGGTCGTTCAGCAGGAGAAGAAACAGCTTGCACACTGCCAAAAGACGTCAGACAACATACAGTGAACTAGAAGACGATGACATCGGCACGCGCACGTGCCCAAAAATCACAGCAGAAACTGCAGGCGGCAGAGCGTGCATTATCTGATGTGCGGACGACACAGCGCCGTCTGCGCACCTCTACGACATGGGCAGTGCCGCTCGTCTGGCACAGACACCGCAGGCGGATACCCCTTGTCCGGTCTGCGTGATCTCTCGCACATCCAAGTCCTGCTGTCCATGGAGGAGCTCCCGTCCGCACACGAGATGGATGTGCGCACGCAGCACGTGGAAACGGCAGAGAAAGAGCTGCAGAAATGTACTGCCTCAGGCAGAGCAGGAAAGCAGAGTGCCTTCGGCTTGAGCAGGAGCTTCTCCACTGAGCAAAAACACATAAAAGAGCTTCTCACGGATGAAAGTATGGAGGCGTTCTGCACGTGTTGCAGAACGGGAAAAGCAGCTCCGCCGTGCACAGGATGCGTGCAAAGCCCTTGAGAAAAACTGTATGCCGAAGAGCAGCAACAGCCTCTCGCGGAAGGAGCAGCAGAAAGAGCAGGAAGCCCTGCTTCAAAAAGAATCGTGAGTCTCATCGGGCGTCATGAGGGGAGCGGAACATTGGAACGTCAGCTGCCCGAGGAGTATCGTGATGCAGAGGCAGTACGGAAAGCGGTGGCACGTCTGGAACGGGAAGTAAAACAGCGGAAACAGCCCGTGCCGAAGCAGAGAAGCGGGAGAAGACGGCGGCGCAGGAATGTGCCCGCACGGAGAGTGCTAGGCGACGGCGAGCGTCTTCTGAAGGAAGCAGAAGAAGTGCGGCAAGCGGCGCAGGAAGCATATATACGGCCGCATATCGTGCAGCGGATTTTCTGACCGAGGAAGAATACCATCGTGCGGTTGCAGGAGAATGGGCAAAGAGCGACTATCTGGAAAAAGCTATGAACGTATCGCCGCGTATGATACGGCGTTTCAGGCGGCAGAGGAGCTGGTGAAGGCGGCCAAGGCAGCAGCAGAGGGGCTTTTGGTCCGCCAGACATGGAGGCGCTGGACCGAAGCGGAGCGCATCGCCGATCAGCGTGTACAGGACAGCGCGCGAGCAGGGGCGTCCGCATGGAGCGCAGGGGCTCTCACACGCGCATGATTAGTGAAATGGATGCGCTGGAACGGGCGGGAGCAGCCCGCGATAAGCGCCACCGTGTGATCGGGAAGCTCGCGAATGTCGCTGCGGCAAAACCGCCTCTATCAGATCCACTTCCAGACCTATGTCCTGCGTTCGATTCTCTGTCCGATGTCATCGATGCCGCGAACGAGCGGCTGATGATGATGAGCCGGGGACGTTACCGCTTCATCCACGGAGAGGGCGGACAGAAGTGGTGGGGGCTTGAGATCGATGTCTTGATGAGTATACGGGCACTCCGCGTCTTGCACGCACCCTCTCCGGCGGAGAGACCTTCCTCGCCCCCGTCACTGGCACTTGACCGTCGGATGTCGTGCAGCATTATGCGGGCGGCATGCATCTCGATATGATTTTCATCGATGAAGGCTTTCGGATCGCTGGACAGTGAGACGCTTGACGTTGCCATTCGCGCGCTTCTCGATGCAGCGTGAGGGCGGTCGGCTGGTTGGCATCATTTCACATCGAGGAACTGCTGCACGGATTCCCCGTCCATCTGGAAGTGTGCCGCGGACAGAACGGCAGCTATGCATCCTTTACGCAAAACGGGGATTGGCAATATGACGGCACGACTGGAGTTTATCATCGGGCGGTCGGGGACGGGCAAAAACACATGACTCGTCTCACGGCGATGAGGGATGTGCTGCGGAGGAGCCGCTCGGGCGCCAGCGCATCCTTCTCGTTCCCGAGCACATGACCCATGCAGCGGAGCGGCATGGCCGAGGCTCTGACGCATGGGGCGGGATCCTTCAAGCGTATGCCCTTTGGTTTCGTCGGCTTGCCCGGCAGGTGTTGCTTGAGACCGGTGGGGAACATCTGCCGCGCATCAGCGATATCGGCAGGCGTATCCTGCTCACGATATTCTGCTGCAGCACAGCAGGGAACTCACCGTCTTTCAGCGCCCGCGCACAAGCGTGGGTTTACGGAGGTGCTCGGGCACACGATCGCAGAACTGAAGCGTGATCGGCTCAGCTCCGATCATCTGCGTGCAGGCAGCAGATGTCAGTACAGGAAAGCATGCACGACCGTCAGCGAAGCTGACGAACTCGCCACGATCATGGATGGCTCGCTGCCCGCACGGAGGGGCGATTGACCGATCACACCGATCGAATGGAGCGGCTCGCCGTGCAGCTCGTTGATGCACCATTTCTCGCGCGGCGCCGAACTGTGTGGACGGATTCGATTTTTCAATCCGCAGGAACTGCGGCCTTTCGCGCGCTGTTTCGCGTTGTTGATACCGTTCATGCTAGCCTCGACGATGGACGGCCGTGATGATGGGACGCATGTATTTACCAATTTGCCGGAAAATATCTCATGATACGGGGCTATTTTGCGCGCAGTTATCAGACGATGCACTCCTGCAGCAGATCTACGGAGGAGCAGCCATCGGCACAGATTGGGATTCGCCTGATGCCAGTGCAGCATCGGGCGCGGACGGAGGGCTTCGTCTGCTGGAAGCGCAGTTGTTCGACCACGGGCATATCGCGCCCGCGAAGGATGATTCCATACGGATCGTCGAGGCAGCCAATCCGCGTCTTGAGGTGGAGACGGCGGCGGCAGATATCCTCCCGCCTCGCACGCGACGGTGGCTGCTCGCTACCGCGAGATCGCCGTACTTTGTGCGTGATGTCGATCTCACGGCGATCTTCTCTCACCCGCTTTTTGCGGATTGCGGCATTCCTTTTATCTGGATGTCAAACGCCTGAGTGCGCATCATCCGCCTCGCTGAGCTCCTGCGTGCTGTTGCTCAGATGACGTGGCGTGGGTGGGCGTATGAGACTGTCTTCCGTGCGCAGCGCACGGGTTTCTTTCCCTGCTCGAAAACGGAGGAGGACGAAGATGCTCCTCCACTCTGTGCGGATTGGCAGGAGGCTGTCGATCGTCTGGAAAACTACTGCCTTGCCTACGGATTCGCAGCGAGTCACAGTGACGGCGACAGAGCCGTGGACTTTGTCGAGCGGCGGGTCGCAGAACATGAGCCGCATTTGGACGAGGACGAAGAGCGCCTCAGGAAGAGCAGTGCTGGATCAGCTCGCTGTCGGATTGCAGAACCGCTTTCCCTCCTGACCGGGCACCTGCGACGGCATGAGAGTACGGCGCGTGCGCGTACGAAGGCACTCTCACGACTTCTCGATGAGCTATGTGTTCCTGCAGACACCCGCCTGTGGAGCGAAACGGCAGATCGCGAAGGTCGATTGGCGGATGCTGCCGCCCATCGCCAGATCTGGAGTTCCTGTATGGCGCTTGATCAGCTGGTCGAGGTGCGCGGAGACGACCCGCTATCGAGCCGCGACTATGAGGAGCTCTTGAGCGATGGACTTGACGCCACGTCCATTGCCCTGATTCCGCCAGGGGCTGGACTCGACGTCACCGTTGCCTCCTTGATCAGAACAGCATCGCGGGAGCGCGTGCTGTTTTTGTCATTAGGGCGAATGCCGGCATCATGCCGCGCGCGGGCACGACGAGCGGCGTATTTTTCCGATACGGAACTCCTCTTCATCGGTGAGTCTCTTCAGACGGCGGGAGCAGATTCCGGCATACTCGTCTTGCGCACACACAGAGCTTTTTGAACGGTATCAGCCTACCGTGACTGTACGGAGGCACGCGACTATCTCGGGGTGTCGTATGCACTTCTTCGGTGGATGGTTCGACCCTTGCCCGTCGTCGCTGATCGCACGGCTGCGCCGAATTAGCAGTTCCTTTTTCTCCATCCCGCTTGCCTTGGCTAGGCGAGACGATCCGCTGCTCCTCTCTGCACTGTATCCTGCACCTCGCATCTGACCGCTGCGCTGCGTGAAAAGAAAGAGCGCGGGGAAATGCCCGCCATGTGGGGATGTCTCACAACCGGATGCTGCAGGATGTTGTGATGCAGCTGCTCCTGCGGCGTATGCTCCATGGACTCTCCTGCCGCGCGAACGGTCCATCCCCTGCTCCCGTGGCAGCATCGGCTGTTTACGCGCGCGACCGTCGGCTCAGCGGGAGTACCACACGGCTGGAGACATTTCGCCAGTGCCCGTTTCGCCACTTTGCCATGCGTACGGGCTGCGGCTGCAGCAGCGGGATCGCTACGAATTTCAGAGCAATGACTTCTGGGACACTTCTGCACGGCATCCTGCGCGGCTACGGTGAGTGGGTGCGCAGTGCATACGGCAACGATTGGTGCGCGGCATTGGCAGAAGCCCAGAGAAGATCGAGGAACTACCGCAGGAACTGATCCCGCAGGTGCACAGTACCGTGCTGATGAGCCGTGCCAGCTATCGGCACCGCATCGAGCGGATCCGCTGCACAGCACAACAGACCATACAGCATCTTACGTCATGGGCGGCGGCATCTTCTTTTCATCCCCTATGGGTTTGAGATCAGCTTCGCGCAGGAATGACGGCGTCCGCCTGGCGGATTTTCCGCTCGCAGACGGCATGACGCCTCTGCGCGGGCAGATCGACCGTCTGGACGTGATGGATCATCATGCCTACTATCTGGTTCTCGACTATAAAACGGGGCAACGTCCCTTCTCCCTGCCGAGATTCGGCACGGCCTGAAGATGCAGCTCCCTGTATCTCTTCGTCGTGCGCTCCATCCTGGATACGGAGGAGGCGTTTCCCGCAGGGATGCTCTATGCCCGGTGAAAAATCCCGTTGTCCCCCTGTAACGTGCGCCTGATGAAGCAGCGCTCGGGCGCAGGTAATGGAGGGAATGAAACCTCACGGGGATGCTGCTCGACGATGCGGATATCATGAAGCAGCTCGATCAGGCGGCGGATCATATCTGCATCTCATTCAACAAAGATAACAGTCTCCAAATCCTCGGCGAAATTTGTGCGTTCGCGCGAGGAGTTCAGCAGCTGCTTGCCTTTTTGCCGCAGTGATCCGCGCGACGGCGGAGGACATTCTGCACGGAGATATCCGCGTTCATCCCTATCGCCAGGATCGGAATGCGTGTACGTATTGCGACTATCATACGATCTGCACTTTTCGATCCTGCGCTCAGGCAGGGGGACGTATACCACGATATCGCCGATAATGCGCAGGAGGCGATGGAAGAAATTGTACGGATCGTAGAGGAGGTGGATGCGATGGCGGATCGGCTGACATTCACAGCAGACCAACAGCGCGCGATTGATGCGAGAGGACACAATATCTCGTCGCGGCAGCGGCAGGTCCCGGAAAGACGCGCGTATTGGTGGAACGCATTATTTCGCAGGTGCGGAATGAGGAGCCGTCCTGGATCGTATCTGGTTCTTACCTTTTGCCGAAGGCCGCCGCCCTTGAAATGCGCGAGCGTATCGAGGCAGCAGCTCAATGCGGAGATCGATGCCATTGCCGGGGATGCTGCATCAGCAAGGAAATTGACCGCCTTGAGCGTCAGCGCATTCTGCTGACAGGCGCAGACATTTCCACGTTTCATTCATTCTGCCAGCGACTTCTGCAGGCGCATATCGACGCGACCGACATTCCTCCGACATTTCGTCTGCGCAAGTGAGCAGGAAATACGTCTGCTCAAACGCGATGTCATGGATGAACCCTTTGAGCGAAAAATACGAGGAGGCAGCACAGGGGAGCAGCGATGAATTTTTTGGCCTTGCCGATGCCTATGGAGGTGTCAGGGGGACGATGAGAAACTCACAGAAGAGGTGCTCGCACTCTATGACTTCGCGCTCAGTCAGCCTTCGCCTGCGGTATGGCTCAGCCGGCAGGGACAGAAAAGAAGATGATCTGCCGTACTGGAAGCGGCGTGGGTTTGATGTGCTGGCGCGAGAGCTGCATGAGAAACTGTCCGATCTATGTGCCGGATACCACAGCACAATGGACGTTCTGATGCAGGGGGATGCGGAACTGCACACGGCAGCTGAGAAACACCTGGCAGTCATCCATCATAATCTGCGATCTCTACGAGGAACTGCAGGGCGGGCTGCAGCTCCTGCTAAACGGCTGCAGAAGATCAGGCATGGAACGCTTTTCGCATGGATGCGCTGCTGCAAAGAAACAGCGGAAAGCATCCCGCACAAGTCCATCGAGAACTATGATCCGGAGCTTGGCAGTGCGCTGGAGATGACGAATATTTACAAGGCATGGACGCCGCTGTCGATCAGCTGCCCGCCACGGCAGAGGAGCTCTGTGCCGCAGAAAATATGGCGAATACCGCCATTCGTCAATATGCTCGTCTGGCATTGGATTTTCATCATGCCTTTCAAAAGGAGAAAATTGGAGCGTTCTCTTTTGGACTTCAGTGATCTGGAGCATCGTGCGTTGGCACTCCTGTGTCGGCATCCGGAGCAGCTGCAGGATGATCTGAGTACCGCTGATCCGACGGATATCGCAGAGGAGCTTCGTGCATACTATACAGCGATCATGGTGGATGAATATCAGGATACGAATGGGATTCAAGAGGGCATCCTGCGGCAGATCGCGCGCGATGACAACCGCTTTATTGTCGGCGATGTGAAGCAGAGTATCTATCGTTTTCGGCTGGCGGATCCGAGTCTTTTCCAACACACCTATCGTGCCTATCGTCAGGGCAGCTCTGCCGGTGAACTGATCACCATGTCAGAGAACTCCCGCAGCCGCGCTGAGGTACTGCAGCCCATCAATGAGATATTCTCGCAGATCATGACAGAGTCGGCGGTCGAGATCGCCTACGATCAGAGTGCACGCCTGAATCCGGGACGCACCTTTGATGATGATCCTGCGGGGAAATCTTTGGCATCGCCGTTGGAGATCGATCTCCGGATGCGGATTACTCCGCAGAGGAGGCGGATGATGAGGGCGAAGAGCTGGCTGCCTTTGCGGTGGAGTCACGCCATATCGCACGTCGCATCAAAGAGCTGGTCGATGCGGGATATACTGTCCAGAGCGAAAAAGCTCTGCGTTGGAGCGATATTGTCGTCCCGCTGCGCGGTGCAAAGGAACGGGCAGTCATCCTGATGGATGCCCTGCGAGAAGCGGGGATTCCGTCCTATGCAGATGATACGGCAGGGGTATTTTGAGGCAAGCGAAATACGCATGATGCTTTCCTTCTCGCTGTCCTGGACAATGCCGGCAGGATACACCGCTGACGGCCGTCCTCACATCGCCGATGATCGGCATGTCGATGGAGGAACTTGCCCTGCTGCATTCACACACCTGTCGGTTCGATCTACGATGCACCGAAGGGCGCAGACGCAGAGGAGGTTCCGCCTGCTGTACGAAATAAGGCAAAGGAGGCACTGCAGACGATAAGGTGCTGGCGGCGTGAGGCCTTACTGCACAGTGTCCCTGAGCTGCTCGGCATCTGCACCGTACATCGGGGTACTACTGACTATGTCGGCGCACTCCCGACGGCATCCTGCGGCAGGCGAATTTGCGCATGCTCATCGATCGTGCGGGCGATTTTGAGCGCACGAATGAACGAGGTCTGTTTCGTTTTCTGCGCTATATGGATGCCCTGCAGCGCGCAGTACCGACTCTCTGCCGCGCGGACATTGGGCGAGAGCGAAATGTCGCGGATCATGACCATTCATCGCAGTAAAGGCCCAGAGTTTCCCGTCGTTTTTTCTCGCGAACATAGCCGGCGCGTTTAATACGCAGGATATATCAGGAGACGTGCTCTATCATGCGCATGCGGGGATCGGCATGCGCGTCTATGAGAATACGGAAATCGGGCGGCAGAAATATGATACGCTGGGGCGGCGAAGCGTCAAAGAGGTGATCCGCCGCGAAACGATCGCGGAGGAAATGCGTATCCTCTATGTTGCAATGACACGCGACAGGAAAAACTCATCCTGACGGGGACACTCCGCACCTCTCGGAGCGGCTTGATCCGCTTGGCGAAGCTGCGGGATTTCTGCCGGAAAATATGCGAAGGAGGAGGAGAGACGTTCCCGGATGATGCCATCCTCGGTGCATCCTGCTATCTGACTGGATTGCCCTGGCACTGATGCGGCATCCCGATGGACAGGCGTTGATGGAGGGGGTCGAGGGCATCGAGCTGCGGGAATGGAGCGATGAAAAAGCGCGATTCGCCGTGCGGATTGAGAAAGCAGATGTACGTACGTCACGCAGTGAGGAGGAGAGTGCGGCAGATGCCGAACGTTCTGCCATTCGCAGGAGAGCCGCTTCCGCCGGGCACGCGTTCGTCGTGATGTCGACGCTGTTCTAGTTGGACGTATGACAGCAGGGGAACGGAACAGATCCACGCAAAGACCAGCGTAACGGAACTCAAGCGTGAGAACTTCCCTCGATGAGGAGGTTCTGCCGTCCTTTGCGCCTGCTGTTGGAGCGGGAGCAGGTGGGCAGGAATGGGAAGTGCCGCGTTTTTGCGCACGGCAAAGCGCGCTGCCTTGAGTCCGATGGAGCGCGGCACGGCCATGCATGCACTCATGCAGCATCTTGATTTCGCGGAGGGTGCCTGACAGTGCGGCCATTGAGCGTCAGGCATCGATCCCTTTTCGATCAGGGAATCCTGACCGAAGAAGCATATCGAGCCTTTGATGTCCGCACGTGTGGCGGTTCGTTTCCTCTGCACCGGACGCCGCCTGCGCGCGGCGAAGCGCGCATATCGTGAGCTGCCGTTCGGCCGCCTCCTGCCGGCGAAGAACACTATAAGGAGGCACAGGACGAGGCGGATCGCATTTTCCTGCAGGGCATCACGACGTCCTCTTTGAGGAAGAAAACGGCGATTATATTCTTCTCGACTATAAGACGGATCGCCATATTTTCTCCGCAGGATGCACGCACGCGCTATCAGTTCCAGATGGATCTCATACTGTGATGCCGTGAGACGATCCTCGGCCGGCCGGTGAAAGAATGCTACCTGTTTTGCTGGATATGGGTCGAGAAGTGCGCATGGAGCGATCAGGCAGCCAGTGCGTAGGAGGAGAATTCTTCCTGCGTCGAATCCTGTTTATATCAACAATTCCTTGAAAGGAAGGAATCACATGGCAGATTGTATTTTTGCAAAGATTGCACAGGGAGAGATCCCATCGAACAAAGTCTATGAAGATGATACCGTGCTTGCATTTCGCGACCCAGACCCGCAGGCACCGGAGCATGTACTCATCATACCGAAGAAGCATATCCGCAGCGTTCTGGACTTTGGCGCGGAAGATGGAGCTCTGCGGCTATATTCTTACAGAGGTTGTTCCGCAGCTTGCCCGCAGCCTTGGCGTCGATGGTGACGGATTCCGTCTCGTCACCAATACCGGGAAAGACGGGGGACAGACCGTCGGCATCTGCACTTTCACCTTCTTCGGTGGACGTGCATTTGCATGGCCGCCCGGCTGAGAAGAGTATGTATTTTACCATCAGCAGGCATTATAGTTTCATAAATTATGGGACCATAATGCCTTTTTCTGTTTAAGGTTTACATCGAAAAATGTCGATATATAAAGGTGAGATCGTAAATAACATCCATTCTGGAATGTAAGGAGGTGTCAGCAATGCAGAACGAGTTGAACGTGTCATGCGCATTAAGCGTCCGCTTCTAATAACGATGAGCTCTTTGAGCGCAGAAAAGGGTTTTGAAGAGCGAGAAAAGGATGAATCCTTTTCCTCTATCTTTGAAGATGAGGCAGAAAAGAAGAAAAAGAGACAGATGAAGCAGGAGGATCTCGAGACGGCATATCATCTGGAGATCGGGCGTGCAACGCAGTCCCCGTTTTATCAGGGGAAAGGCTGACATTTCCGATGCAGAGAAAACCGCCCATGCCGGATGATCTCATGGCATGCGCCTCGCCTTAGAAGAGGCGAGGCATGCCTATCAATGCGGAGAGGTTCCCATCGGTGCGGCGGTCATCCTCGATGATGCAGGCAGTGTCATTTCGAGCGGATACAATCTCCCGTGAGACGGAGCACGATGCTACAGCACTATGCAGAGTTGATCGCGATCCGCCGTGCCTGTAAGGCACTGGGGCGTTGGCGACCGACGGGCTGACGCTCTATGTCACCATCGAGCCGTGTCCCATGTGTGCCGGTGCAATCGTGATGAGCCGCATCAGCCGTGTCGTCTACGGGAGCACAGACAGCAAAGCAGGGGCGTGAATCCCTCGTTCAATATCACAGGTTGTCCGGGACTGAACCATCAGCCGGATGTGTGTGCCGGAGTATTGGCTGAGGAGTGTGCCGCCTGCTCAAGAACTTCTTTCGAGAGCGGCGAGAAAAGGTTTTGATTGCGTGTTTTTGCTGACAAACTGAAAAATAATGCTTGCATTTTCCGATGAAACTTGCTAGAATACATATCGTTGTCGGGATGTGGCGCAGCTTTGGTAGCGCGCATCGTTCGGGACGATGAGGCCGCAGGTTCGAAACCCGTCATCCCGACCATTTTTGCTTTAGTGAAGACCAGCCGGTGGGCGGGTCTTTTTCTCGTTTATGGGGCGGAGGGTTTTCACGTGACCCACGAAGAGACGAAACGTGCCGAGGAATTGATTGACTTTATTGATACGGCGACTTCGCCATATCATGTGGCAGGGCAGGACGTGCAACGCACTGCTCGGGGCGCATCTGTCTCCTGAGGAAGGAATTTCTGGGGCACAGTTATTATTTTCCTCTGTTTGATACGGGCGGCGTTGTCGTTTCGATTGGCGAGAATGTGCACGACCGCTGCGCATTGTCTGTGCCCATACGGATTTTCCATGTCTGCGCGTCAAGCCGCATGCGGTGATGCACGAGCACGGCTATGGCAAGCTCAATGTGGAGGTATACGGCGGGATGATCCGCAGTACGTGGATGGATCGTCCCCTTTCCCTCGCAGGGGCTGTGGCCGTGCGCAGTGCAGATCCTCTTGCTCCGCAGATGCACTGTGTCGATTTTTCGCCGTCCGCTGATGATCGTTCCGAGTCTCGCGATACACATGAACCGTAAAGTGAATGAGGGAGTGGAGCTGAAGCCGCAGAAGGATCTCCTGCCGCTGCTCTTCCTCGACGGTCATGAAGAAGGCGCTGACGAGATAGACCGGACTGCACTTCTCGCCGCGGAGCTGCATGTTGCTCCGGAGGAGATCCTGTCCTATGATCTGAATGCCTATCCTTGTGAGTGCGGCTGCCTGCTGGGGGCGGACAATGCGTTTCTGTCGGCGCCGCGCCTCGATAATTTGTCCTCGGTCAAGGCGTACGTCTTGATGCCGTGAATGACTGGGATGGCACAGAGGGATCCGTCGCAGCGCTTTTTGACAATGAGGAGGTCGGCAGCCGTACGAAGCAGGGCGCAGGGTCGGCGTGTTGGGGATGATCTTTGAGCAGGTCTATACAGCCTCGGATGCTCGCGCGAGGAGTATCTTGAGACACTCTGCGCGTTGTCTGCTCGCGGATGTTGCTCATGCACTCCATCCCAATGTACCGGAGAAAGGCAGATCCGACGAATCAGCCCGTGCGAATGGAGGCGTCGTCCTGAAAGTGGCGGCGAATCAATCCTATGCAGATACCCTACAGGCGTGCGTCCTTAAGGACATCTGTGCGAGGACGAGGAGATCCTCATCAGTTGTTCACGAGTCATTCCAGCGGATGCTGGCGGGCAGAACTACTTGCTCGATTCTCTCGGCACAGCCGCCTATGCGGACGGTGGATATCGGCGTCCCTGTTTTCGGGATGCACTCTGCACGCGAGACCATGCAGAGGATCGACGGCACTTACGCGGCTTCTTTCGGCTCTCCCGCATAGGAAGACATCCGCGGCAAGGCGTGTTATAATAGAGCACGGTATGTAAAGGAATCACTGATAAAACGAGGTGATGTGTTGCGAGCGTAGTCACGCGTGTTAAGGAGGCATCGTCCATACTGATGGGATGCTGCATGGCCGAGATCGGAACGGGCCATCTCATTTTGCTCGGTATTGCGCCGGAGGATACGGACGCCGATGCAGCGCATCTGGCGGAAAAGATCATTCATCTGCGCGTGTTCTCCGATGATGCTGGAAAGATGAACCGTGCGCTCTGAGGTAAACGGGTGCGGTATTGGTGATCTCGCAGTTTACGCCTTGCGGATCTCAGGACGTCCGGGTTTTTCCAAGGCGGCAAAGCCGGATGTGGCAATTCCTGGCGTATGAGGCGTTTATGACGCATCTAAGGGAACACGGCGTTTCTGTCGACATGGAGAATTCGGTGCGGATAGGTGGCATCGGTCAACGATTATCCCGTGACCTCTCTTTGATACGGATGAGGTATAGAATGAACACGCATTTGCTTCGTAAATATGCTGCTCTTTGTGGTACGTGTCGGTGTGAATCAGGAAGACCAACCGCTCGTTATTCATGCACCGATCACCTGTGCAGATTTTGGTCCATGCGCTCGCGGTGAGGCGCCACTGCAGGTGCGCATGATGTTGCCGTGAACTGGAGTGATGAGGAGTTCTCACACATCCGCTTTCGTCAGGGCGCCTGCGGCACGATTCCGTGAGTCCCTGCGTGAAAGACATTCTACGATGAAAGTGCGGCGCAGGCGGCGTTATCTCCATCGCTGCGGAGAACCCGGATCTCTTTCTCGGATGTCGACCCGAAGCGCTGACGGAGGCCGGGCGAGCAGCAGGAAAGGCTCTGAGCTATCGTGCGCAGCTGATGAGCAATCAGAATACGTGGTGCGTTGTGTCTGTCCCTACGCCTGCGTGGGCGTGCAAAGTGTTTTCCGCATCGAGACAGAAGAGACGGCGGTAGCGCGCCTCTGACGGAGATTCCTGCGCCGTGCGCGTGTCGGAGGAGTCTGATCCCGTTGCGGCATGGAAGGAGCACGTATCTGTTCTGCGAAGACGGCATTTTCTGAATGCACAGGATGGAACTCACTATCGGAACGGTCTTGGCAGATCTCCACGTGGAACTGCCCAAGGCATATCTGATGGGCGGTGCGGAACGGGCGGCATCGGGACGATGTTCGTCGCGAATATTCCCACGGAGGAAGTCTATACCGCCGAAGCGAGACGGTGTGAATGGTGTTGTTGTCGCGTCGAAACCCCTGCACTATAACGGAATCTGATCGCTGGTTTTCGCTGACATTCCGTGCGGGAAGGTGACGGACTACCACGCGGAGAGCGGGGGAGGAGCATCTGCGCGAGCTCTTGCAGACGGATGAGGGGCATCCTTCCCGGCGAGGTGGCTCTCGTGCCGCACGCGTCGCCCATCTCTGCGAGCGGGTATCCTGTTCTACAATACACTCTTTTGATGAGAATGCGTCCTGTCATTTGGGCCCTGGGGAAGGCGTATCCGACGTGCATCAGGGAGATGGCATGACGGAGGAGAGCTCTCCGTCATGGAGTCAATCATTCCCTTGTTCACGAGGACTTTATGATCGGAACGGCAGATCTGTCCGTCGTCGGCAGGACGCGGGCGGGAGAGGAGATCACGATCATGGAGCACGGCAGCTTTTCCTTTTTGAGAACGCCCATATCTGATAGCTCCGATGGTTGAGGTGAAGAATATGCGGAACGATATGCAGTATGCCCTTTTTCTTTTCCTGTATGCTGGCATTCTGTGTTCTCTTTGCGAGAGGAGAAGCGGCGGGGCAGATACAGGACACGGACTTTTCCTATCGCGGCATTTCCGGGATACAGAGGAGTCACTCAAACAGGTATGGGGCGAGGAGGATACAGAGGGGACGGATGATGGTTCATGGGATTCATCTGCGCACGTTCACATACGGGGATATTGTTGTCTCGACCACTGTCGCAGGAAGAAGGTGGTGGACATCAGCCTCGCGGAGAAGGCGTACCGTCTGCGGCGAGTGATGTGCGCTACGGTGCGACGAGCAGCTATATCTTTCGGGTGTTTGAAAAGCACAGCGGCAGTTCATGGATGATCGTACTGCATACGTTTATGACGATCGATGAATGTCACCGCCATCTCGTGTTGAATCTGGATGCCGAGCACGAGCACTGCTTTTCCGCGCGGATGACCATGCTGCCGCTGACGGAGGAGGAGACAGAGGAACTCACGTTCTCCATACAGTCCGTTTGGTGTGCAGGATCTTGCGCGTGATTTCATCGAACAGAAGGAGATTGACGTGACTGCGCACTGCCGTCTGCTGCTCCCTGTCTCGTCTGGGAGGATACGGAACATGACGCATCATCTGCACATGCGTATGCTGGGGCATCGCGTCAGTGCGTTATGCCGGTATCACGCTTGGGATGTCTCATCGCGAGCAGCGGCGATCAATCTATTTCTCGTTCCGGCGCATTTGCTCACGGGCGGTGCAAACCGGAATTGCGATGATTGTTCATTATCTGTTCGGACTGCCGTTGATCGGTTTGCAGATCGTTCGTCTATAACATTCCGCTGCTCTTCATGGCGTGAAGCTGATGGGACGTGCGTATACGGTCGATATTATCATCGGTACAGCGATCCTTCTGCTCGATCTCACACGTCCACCAATGCCTGCGCACCAGTGAACGATATGATGCTGACAACAGTGTACGGCGGTGTATTCGCAGGACTCGGCTACGGCTTGGTGTTCCCGCATGAACGGCAGTACGGGCGGATTCGACATCCTTGCAGCGATCGTGCGAAAGTACATGATCCGCACATGGGCGGCGTGCTTTTCTCGCTCAACTGTCTCTCATCGCTGATTGCCGCATTCCTCTTGGCATGGCACCGGCGATGTTTACGCTGATCTATATAGTTCATCAATGCGACGATGGTGGATAAGATCGTCGCTGGCTTCAGTCAGCGCAAGGCCGTGCTGATCGTCTCCGATCGCCATCGGGAAATCGCGGAGAGCATCATCGACAACATGCACCGCGGTGTCACATTCCTGCATGGACAGGGAGCATATACGCGCCGTGAACGCAACGTTACTTCTGTTTGCGTTGGGACAACGCAGGTCGGAAAATTGGAAATTCATCGTCCATACTGTCGATCCATCAGCGCTTCGTCATCATTATGTCGGCAAATGAGGTTATGGGGCGCGGATTTGGACGGATCAATCAAACGATGCCGCCGCATCCGATGAAAATGCGGAAGATGAAAACGAAAGGAGATGAGTGCTCATGGAAGCGACCTATTTGCTGAACAGCGGCTTTTCTCGATCCGTGTGGGAGATTCTGCTCGTTCGATGCGTCTGATGATCCTGCCGGCGTACTGCCCAAGGAGATTGGGGCGCATGATGCACCCTTGTATTTTCGCGTCACATGCACATTTTGACCACTTTGATCCGATGATTGCTGATTTTTCGGCACACACCACACGCTATATCCTCAGTGAGGATATTCGTGAATACGCTGGAGCAGCACGGATCTCGCAGGATAAGACCACGTGGATCGGCTGCTATGATGCGATGGCAGGATGAGTGCATATCCGTGACCTCGTTCTCCTCACGGATGAGGGAACATCGTTCCTCGTCGAGGCGGACGGAAAGCGTATCTTCCATGCCGGTGATTTCAACTGGTGGGATTGGACAGGGGACACCGAGGTGAACTGCAAGTTTGCCGAGAACGGCTTTCGGAAACAGATGAAACGGCTGGTAGGGCTCGTGTGACGTCGCCTTTTTCCCTGTTGACGGGCGTCTCGGTCATCCATGGAACGCGGTGCGAAGGTGTTCTGCGCCGAGACGAATCTGCGTGCACTCGTTGCGATGCATTCCGTTGGATATCCCCGCATGGCAGCCCTCCGCAGATTTCTTTGCCAAGGGGCGAGAAATTCCTGTGTGGTCGCCCTGCACGGCGGGGAGCGGCATAAATTTTCCAATTTTTGGTTGAAATATAGGAGGGCATTCGGCAGAATGGGAAAGAAATTTTCTGTCCTTGCGCTCGTTGTTGTCGTTGTGACTGCAGTGCTTTTGTATCACGCACAACGGGAATGCAGGGATGTCACTCAACATGCTGTTACAGAATCAAAAAGGAGAACAACACACCGTGGCAAATCGCATCGCAGTTTTTACAACGAATAAGGGAACATTTGAGGTCGAGCTATTTGAGGACAAGGCACCGATCACGACGAAGCAAATTTCATCGATCTCGCGGAGAAGGGGTTCTATGACGGGCTGATTTTCCATCGCGTCATCGACGGATTCATGATTCAGGGCGGAGATCCGAACGGGAAATGGCACGGGATCTGGCCGCTACCCATTCCTCGATGAGTTTGACCCGTCACTCCGTCACGATGATGAGGTATCCTCTCCATGGCAAATGCGGGCCCCAATACGGGCGGAAGTCAGTTCTTCATCACGCCTCCGCTGCGACGCCGTGGCTGGACGATCATCATGCCGTTTTTCGGAAAGGTGATCGAGGGGATGGATGTCGTACGCGACTATTGGACACATGCACCGGTTATGCAGACCGACCCGTGCGATGATGTTGTGATCGAGAAGATCACGATCAAGTCTGCAGACGAATGAACTACACCTACCTCTCTGCGGTGCGCGGACGGGAGCCTTTACGCGGGCTGGACGAACGACCTGAGCGGCGTCCTCGTGCGCATAACGACGGCAGCGGGGCAAAGTGCACGCGTGCGCACCGCCCTGTTTTCCTCGCCTATGTCGAGGTCCTTTGTGACGAAGGAGGAGGCGCAGCGGAGGGAATGTCAGATCAAAACCCGGCATGCACAAAGAGAAGCATTAGTCCTGTCAGGCGGTGAGGAACTCACCGCACGGCTGGATGAAATCACAAAAAGTACACATAGAGTGAAGGAGATCATTTCATGGCAGAGAAAAAGGTCATGCTGACCGAAGATGGGTCAATAAGCTCGTTGAGAAACTCAACTATCTCAAAAGCGTTCGACGCATCGAGATTGCAGAGCGCCTGAAGGCCGCCATTGCTCTCGGTGACCTCTCCGAGAACTCTGAATATGATGATGCAAAGAATGAGCAGGCATTTCTCGAGGGCGAGATTCAGGAGCTCGAGAACAAGATTCGCAACTCCGACATCATCAAGGCGGGCGACGGCAAGACTGGTGACGATGGGCAGCCGTGTGACGGTTAAGGATCTGAGTTTGACGAGGAGGAGACATTCCTCATCGTCGGCTCGACGGAGGCGGATCCCGATGAGGGAAGATCTCGAACGAGTCCCCGCTCGGCGAGGCACTCCTGGCAGAAAAATCGGGCGCACCATCAATGGAATGCTCCCGCGGGTGTCATCCAGTACAAGATTATCGATATCAAGAAGTGAAAGGAACATTGATGGCTGAAGAACATGCATCTGCTTTGCAGGAACAGGATCTCGAAATCGAAATGATGCGCGTCCGTCGGGAAAAAGATGGATGCGTTCCGCGCCATGGGGATTGCCCCGTTTGGACATCGCTATGAGGTCACGGACCATGCGGCGGATCTGAAAAAGGAATACGATCATCTCGCCGAGGATGAAGAAGGAAGGAAGTCCGCATCGCGGGACGCCTGATGGCGATTGCGCGGGCATGGCAAGGCGTCCTTCTCCACGCTGAATGACCGCACGGGGAACATTCAGGTGTACTTTAAGCTTGACGTGCTCGGCGAACAGAAGTACAAGGAAGAGTTCAAGCGTCTCGACATTGGCGATATCATCGGCATTCGCGGTGTCGTCTTTAAGACGCGGCGCGGTGAGGTGACCGTGCGTGTCGAGGACTTTGATCCCCTCGCCGAGCACTTCGTCCTCTGCCTGAGAAGTTCCATGGACTGAAGGACGTAGATACGCGCCATCGTCGCGCCATCTTGATCTCACTGGTGAATCGGGAGGTGCGCGAGACATTCCGCAAGCGCACGGCAACCTTCAGTCGATTCGCCGCTATCTCGATGCGCGTGACTTCGCGAGGTTGAGACGCCCGTGCTCTCTACGCTCGCGAGGCGGGCAGCAGCGCGTCCATTTATCACGCATCATAACGCGCTTGACATCGACCTCTGTTTGCGTATTGCGACGGAGCTCAGTCTCAAAAGCGCCTGATCGTCGGCGGACTGGATCGCGTCTACGAGATGGGGCGCATCTTCCGCAACGAGGAATGGATGTACGGCATAACCCTGAGTTTACTCCATTGAGATCTATCAGGCCTTTGCCGACCATCGCGATCTCATGGCGATCACGGAGGGCATTGTCCGTCAGGCAGCAGAGGATGTGCTGGGGACGACGAAGATCACGTATCAGGGGGTCGAGATTGACCTGGGCATGTGCGCACCATCAGCATGAACGATGCTGTTCGTGAGGCGACGGGGAAGGACTCCTCTCCCGCCATACGGTTGAAGGGCACGCGCCATGGCGCGCGAGATTCACGTCCCGTTCGAGGAGCGTCACGTGGCATCGGTGGAATTCTCAATGCGGCATTTGAGGAGAAGGTCGAGGAGTCTCTGATGCAGCCGACCTTCATCACGGGACGATCCGACGGAGATCCGCCGCTCGCGAGCGGAATGCGGACGACCCGCGCATTACGGATCGTTTTGAGTTTCTTTCGTCTATGGGCGTGAGCTCGCCAATGGGTTCACCGAGTTGAACGACCCCATCGATCAGTGAGCAGCGCTTTCTGGATCAGCTCGCACAGCGTGAGGCAGGGGATGCTGAGGCACATGTCATGGATCGTGACTACGTGACGGCTCTTGAGTATGGACTTCGCCGACGGGCGGACTGAGCATCGGCATCGACCCGCCCTCGTCATGCTCCTGACAGACAGCCCGTCCATCCGCGATGTGCTGCTTTTCCCGACGATGAAACCGCTTGCCGAATAACGGTAAAAACTCTTGACAAAGGAGTACTTCATCGCATATACTTGACAAAGTTTTTGGTGGGTGCTGAGTGGTGAAAGGCAACAGACTGTAAATCTGTCATCTTCGGATTACGATGGTTCGAATCCATCCCCTGCCCACCATCATCGGCGGCATAGCTCAGTTGGCTAGAGCATGCGGTTCATACCCGCAGTGTCCGGAGTTCAAAATCTCTGTGCCGCCACCAAATGAACGATATATCCTCTCGTCCGATGATTTTCGGACGAGGGATTTTTGCCCTTTTTCTGCAATTTGTCTACGATTACCATGATTTCGCCCCTGTGAATGTGTGTGTTTCGGGATGGCAGGATTTCGGGTGATGGTTCTGCTATACCTTTGTGGCTCTAAGGAATGAAGTGATTCGCTTTGATGCGATGTAAATTGTATTTTACACTGAAAAATTATTTAATTGATTTTTTTCTGAATGGAGATGTTATAATGATTTCATAGTTCAAATCTATTGGTATACCTTGTTTTTAATTGTGTTGCCAAGAGTAAAATCAGCAACGCAAGAGTCTTTAGGAGGAAATACGTATGAAGGTAACTGTTGTTGGTGCAGGTAACGTAGGTGCTACTGTAGCAAACGTCGTTGCGCTCAAAGAAGTTTGCGAGCGAGGTTGTCCTTATCGACATCAAGAGAGGTGTCTCCGAGGGCAAGGCAATGGACATGATGCGAGTGCTCGCATGCGCTCGGCTTTTGACACGACGGTCAAGGGTGTTACGAATGACTACGCTGCGACGGCAAATTCCGATGTTATCGTCGTTACCTCCGGTCTTCCGCGTAAAGCCGGGCATGACGCGTGAGGGAGCTCGTCGGTGTCAACGCAAAGATCGTCAAAGAGCGTTGTGAGCAGGCGTTGAAGCACTCCCCGAATGCGATCTTCATCATCATCTCCAACCCGATGGATGCAATGACTATCTTGCACTCAAGTCCACGGGACTTCCGCGCAACCCAGTAGTCATCGGCATGGGCGGCATGCTCGACAGCAGCCGTTTCCGTTATTATCTCTCCGAGGCACTCAACAAAGGCAGGGTCATCCCTGCAACCCCGACCGATGTGGACGGCATGGTCATCGGCGGTCACAACGACAAGACGATGGTTCCGCTCGTCAGCATCGCAACGCTCCGCGGTATTCCTGTCACGCAGCTTCTCTCGAAGGAAGTTCTCGCTGATGTCGTTCAGAAGACGAAGGTCGGCGGCGCAACGCTGACAGGGGCTTCTCGGCACGTCTGCATGGTATGCGCAGGTGCATCTGCAGCAACGCTCGTCGAGGCGATTGCTCTCGATTCGAAGAAAGTTATTCCTTGCTGCGTCTACCTCGAAGGCGAGTATGGCGAGAAGGAACTCTGCGTTGGTGTTCCCATTGTTCTCGGCAAGGACGGCTTTGAAGGTTGTCGATGTGAAGCTCGAGGGGCGAGGAGAAGGCGAAGTTCGATGAGAGTGTTGAGGCTGCACGTGCTGTCAATGCACAGCTCGCTGATGCGCTGAAGTAATCTTCTCTCCGTGAAGGAATAAAAGGATCTCTTCGGAGATCCTTTTTGTATGGGTCGCGATGCAGTTGAGAGAGCGTAGCGAACGAGCACCCACCCGCTATGCGGGTGGAAGATAAAAGTTATACAAAAAGCATCTTTCCGCTTATACTAGGATGTTCGCCAGTAGAAAAGAGGGAAGATGGCAATCACAGAAAAGCAAACAGTTTATCCCACACAAAGTGGCTCTGCAGCAAATACCATATCGTGTTCACGCGGAAAATATCGGCGGAAAAATCATATATGGGCAATACAAGGAGAGTATTCGAGATATCCTGAGGCAGCTATGCATATAAAGGGTGTGGAGATACTGGAAGGTCACCTTATGCCGGATCATGTACACATGATGTGTAAGTATCCCACCGATCAGTGTATCACAATTTATGGGATATCTCTAAAGGAAAAGTGCCTGATGATTTTTGATAAAACGCCAACTTGAAATACAAGTTTGGGAATCGGCACTTTGGTCGGAAAGGGAATAGTACGTAAAGTACCGTTGGGTTGAATAAACAACGATACGTAAATATGTCAAGCAGGAAAAACATGACACGCTGATAGAAACAGCTGAGCAGTACGAAGAGCGGCGGAAGAGCTTAGTAGTACCACCCGCCTTTTAAGGGCAGTGACGAGTCAAGAGCGCAATATGGCGCGACAAGTGAAAGCCAGCCCTTTAGACGCTGGCCGGTGACGATCTCCTGCGAGGGCAAACCACCCGTTTGACGGGTGGTCGTGATTACGCGTGATTTATTATGGAAAACACGCGAAGGGGGATTGACAGGCGTGTATTGTTCCTCTATAATAGCTATGCGCCATGAGGTGCAGACGACTCACTAGCTCAACTGGCAGAGCAACTGACTCTTAATCAGTAGGTTCACGGTTCGATTCCGTGGTGGGTCACCATGAATGTTATCCGCGTATGGGTTTTAGGCAGGTTGGCATACCAACCCTGCCTTTCGTATATCAAGACGAGAGAGGGGAGCTGACATTGAATATCCTGATTTTTGAACGATGACGGGATCGCCGCAGAAGGGATCCGCGTACTTGCGAGACGGTTTGGCCGGAGTACATAATGTGACGGTTGCGGCTCCCATGCATCAGCAGAGCGGTACGTCTCATGCACTGACAATCGGACGTGCCATCGAGGTTCGTGAGGATACGTCCTTTGACCCAGCAGCTGGGATTGCGGCGTGGGCGATTGACGGCACGCCGACGGACTGCGCAAAGCTCTCATCTGGATGCGATTGCGTCGAAACCGCCGGATGTGGTGCTCTCGGGCATCAACCACGGCTCAAATCTTGGGACAGATGTGATCTATTCGGGAACGGTCGGTGCCGCCTTTGAAGGATATTTCCACGGGATTCCATCGTTTTGCACTTTCCCTGCTTGACGGCAGCAGTCTTTCATTTGCCGATGCGGCAGATTATTTTGTCCCATTCATGGAAAAGGTTCTTGTCGCTGCAGACCAGCCATTTTTTGTTGAATATCAACTTTCCGAAGGAGCTGGTCGGAGATGAGCCACGCTTTTGTGTTCTGCCGTCAGGGTGGACGCGACTATGTAAATGCGTTCGAGCGCATCGAGATGGAAGAGGGCAGTGCATTACAAGGTGGCAGGTGAGGTGTCCGATACGGATAAGGGGATTGGAACGGATATCTATGCCGTGGAGCACGGGCTGATCGCAGTGACGCCGCTGGGCGTGGATATGACGGACTATCCTCTGCTGCACCAGCTAGGGGCGCTGCTATAACTACATTGATAATCACTATAAAGAGAGGAGATTCGGACTTCTCCTCTTTTTTTTCATGCCTGTATGCGGTATAATATCGAATATGAATAGGATTCATGTTTCTGTGGGCAAAAACTCGTACGATGAAGAGGAGTGAGGTGCGTGCTGTATCCGCTGAATGTCGATCTGAGCGGACGCTCTCTTATCCTTGTCGGCGGCGGCAGGGTGGCGGAGCGTAAAGTACGCGGCATTCTCTCTGCGGGTACGGAGACCTCCATCTGTGTAATCGCTCCGAAAATCACAACGGTGCTGCAGGAGCATGCTGCGGCAGGCAGGTTATGTTGGAAGCAGGCCTACTATGCGGACGGGATGCTCGAAGGTGCGTTTCTCGTCTATGCGGCGACGGATCTGCGCGAGGTCAATGCGGCTGTGGCTGCAGAGGCAAAAACGCAGGGGATTCCGTCAACGTTATTGATGATCCTGCGGCTTCAACGTTTCAGGGTGCCTGCCCTCGATACGCCGTGGAGAGCTGATACTGTCCGTCTCGACCGCAGGCGGCGGTCCGGCGCTCTCGCGTGCGATACGGATGGAACTGGAGGAGATGTATCCGCCCTGCCTTTGGGATGTGGCTGGAGCGTGTCTCCTGTCTGAGGGGTGGAACTTCAAGAGAGTATCTCGTCGAGCAGTGCACGCACGCGCTTTTTGGCATACGGCACTGCGCCCCGATATTTTTGACCATGGTTCGTCATGGTGCGATGGAGAAAGCAGAGGTTGAACTACGGAATGCGGCTCTTGACTTTGGGGCTCAATCATCGGACTGCACCGATTGATGTACGTGAGCGGGTTTCGTTCTCGCGCGAGGAGCTGCGCACGGGGCTCCAAAACCTAGGCGACTACGACGGGGTGAGCGGGCTTGTGGTTCTGTCTACCTGCAACCGAACGGAGCTCTACGCTGCTGTGGAGGATCTCGCGGAGGGGAGCGCTCCGTGCGGCAGTTCCCTGCATGATCTGGCGCAGGGCGGAGATGATCTGGATGCGTATCTCTATACGTACACTGACGATGCGGCGATTGAGCATCTCTTTCGCGTGGCGTCAAGTCTCGACTCGCTGGTACTCGGTGAGGGACAGATTCTCTCACAGGTGAAGGAGGCGTATGCGCTGGCACGAGAGGCAGGGGTGACCGGAACGGTACTCAATCTGCTCTTCCACCGTGCTATCGCCACGGGAAAACGCGTACGGACGGAAACGCGCATCGCATACCGTTCTGTGTCGGTGAGCTATGCTGCTGTCGAGCTTGCTGCGGCGTCGCTGGGCGGTCTTGGGGGCTGCGGTGCGCTGATCTTCGGTGCGGGAAAGATGGCGGAGCTGACAGCGGAGCATCTGCGTGCGCATGGGATCGAGACGATCTATGTTGCCAACCGTCACATTGAACGCGCACAGGTTCTTGCTGAGCGTATCGGCGGAGAAGCCATCCCCTTTGATCGTGCAATGGACTATGCGACCCATGTCGATGTCGTCGTTACATCGACTGGGGCACCGCACTATGTCATCAAGGCATGGGAGGCGCGCCGTCTCATGACGCGCCGTCAGGGACGCAAGATCTTCTTTATCGATATTGCCGTTCCGCGTGATGTCGACCCCCGATGTTGCGGGGATCAAGGGAATTGAGCTCTATAATATTGACGCGCTTGAGGCAGTGGTGGATGAGCACATGGGAGAGCGGCAAGCAGAGGCAGTCAAGGCACAGAAGATTGTTGCAGAGGAGGTTACGGCTCTGCAGGAACGCTTTAAATATCTTTCGTTTCAGCCGCTTATGGCACTGCTCTCAGGATCGATGCGAGCGCAGTTCGCGCGCGAGAGATCAAGCGCGTGAGTGCGAAGCTTCCTGATCTCTCGGAGGAGGAAGGCCGTCAGGTTGAGCACATGAGCCGCATGATTGTGCGAAAGATACTGCGCATCCCGATGATGAAGCTGCGGTCATCTGCGGGAACCAAGGATGAGGCATTTTACATCGAAGCAATGCGTTCTCTTTTTAAGTTAGATGCGATGGGAGAGACAGGAACCAGTGAACAGCGGCACAATCACTATCGGTACACGAGCGAGCAAGTTGGCTCTCTGGCAGGGCGAGCTATGTGGCGGAGGCCATTAAAAAGGAGCATCCATCCTACTGCGTGGAGCTGCGTGAACTGACGACGAAGGAGATCGTATCCTAGATGCACCGCTCGCCAAAATCGGCGGCAAGGGGCTCTTTACGAAGGAACTCGAGCAGGCGATGCTGGACGGTGCAGTCGATCTTGCCGTGCATAGTCTGAAGGATATGCCGACGGAGGTTCCCGACGGACTGGTCATCGGTGCGATTACAACACGGCTCGATCCCGGTGATGCCTTTGTTAGTGCACACTACGCTGCGGTGGAGGATCTGCCTGTCGGGGCACGCGTGGGAACGTCGAGTCTGCGCCGCCGCGCACAGCTCCTCGCCGTGCGCCCCGATCTAACGATCTGTGATCTGCGCGGAAATGTCAATACACGTCTTGCCAAGCTCGACGCGGGGGAGTTCGATGCGATTGTGCTTGCGGCGGCAGGACTAAAGCGACTCGGCTTTGAACGTCGTATCCGCAGCATTTTGCCGCGCTCTGTGATGCTTCCTGCGGTTGGGCAGGGCGCACTTGCCATTGAATGCCGCGCTGGGGATACCGAAATTCTTTCCACCATTGCGATTCCTGCGTGATGCGGGGATGACGACGGCGGCACAGGCAGAGCGCGCTTTCCTGCGTCGCGTTGAGGGCGGCTGTCAGATCCCTGTCGGGGTCTATGCTGAGGTCGATGCCGATGGTCAGATTTCCATTGATGCGATGATTGCTTCGGTCGATGGACAGCGTATCTGCCGCTCTGATGCACACGGAGCAGGCGAGCAGGCTGAGGCTATTGGAACTGCTCTTGCCGAGGAGCTCCTCGATGCCGGCGGACGTGAGATTTTGAAAGAGATTGGAATTACAGCATGAAGAACGGAATGGTGTTTCTTGTTGGCGCGGGTCCCGGAGATCCGCGCCTTTTGACCGTGGGGGGCGATGCAGTGCCTGAAACGGGCGGATGTTGTTGTTCATGACCATCTTGCCGATGAGAGCATTCTTCCTATGTGCCTGAGGGCAGCAGAGCGAATCTATGTCGGCAAGCAGTCCTGCCATCATACAATGCGACAGGAGGAGATCAATGTCCTGCTCGCAGACAAGGCGGAGGAGGGAAAGACGGTCGTTCGTCTGAAGGGCGGAGATCCGTTCGTCTTTGGCCGCGGTGGGGAAGAGGCTCTCGTTTTGCTGGAACGTGGAGTACCCTTTTGAGATCCTGCCCGGTGTCACCTCTGCGATCAGCGTGCCGGCCTATGCCGGTATTCCTGTGACACATCGAGGTGTGGCGGTTTCCTTTGCCGTGGTCACGGGTCACGAGGATCCGACGAAACCTGAGTCTCACGTCCGCTGGCAGCATCTCGCAACAGGTGTGGATACACTGATCTTTCTGATGGGCGTGGCAAAATCTTCCTGAGATTACGAAAAATTTGATCGAGAATGGGCGTCCCGCAGATACTCCGGCAGCACTTATCCGATGGGGAACGCGTGCCGATCAGGAGACGTACGTGACGACGGTCGGTGAGGCGGCTGAGATGGTGCGTCGTGATGGGATACGCCCGCCTCGCGATCTTCATTGTGGGGATGTGGTGCGTCTGCGAGATCGTCTGCGCTGGTTCGACCGCAGAGAGTTCCGTCCTCTTTTTGGAAAACGCATTCTTGTCACACGCGCGCGTGCTCAGGCATCGGCATTGACGGAGAAACTGACGGCACTTGGTGCATCCTGCGTCGAGGCACCGGTGATTCGCATTGTTCCGCCGTCCGATTCGTACGCGGGACTGGATTCTGCCATCGGAAAACTGCAGGACTATCACTGGGTGATCTTTACCAGTGTCAACGGTGTGGAGCATTTCTTTGCGCGACTTCATCACGCAGGAAAGGATACGCGCGCACTCGGCTATGCTAAAATTGCTGCCATCGGTACGGCGACACGGGATCGTCTGCGCACCTACGGGATCGAGGCAGATCTTATGCCGCAAGAGTTCCGCGCAGAGGCAGTCGTGGATGCGCTCCGTCCGATTCTGCCGCCACGTGCCCATATCCTCCTGCCGCGCGCACAGGAGGCTCGCGACGTTCTTCCTGCGTCCTTGGGTGCCACATGGGGCGACCGTCGATGTTGTCGCAGCCTATGAGACAGTACCCGAGACAGAACATGGGGAAGAGCTCGCCGCCCAGATGATGGACGGTGCGTTTGACTACGTTACATTTACCAGCCCTCAACCGTCAAGAATCTCGTGCGCATGCTCGGCAATACTAGCCGCTGCAGCACACGAAGATTGCCTGCATTGAACCGGTAACGGCGGAGACCGTAAAGAGTTATGCGCTGATGCCCGCCATGACAGCCATGACCTATACGATTGATGGACTGGTAGACTGTATAAAGGGAGGTGTAGAATGAGTATGATTCAGCGTCCGCGCCGTCTGCGCATCTCGTCTGGAATGCGCGATCTTGTGCGTGAGACAGAGCTGTCGGTGCGTGATTTTGTCTATCCGATCTTTGTTGTTCCCGGAGAGAAGATCAAAGAAGAGATCCCGGAGTATGCCGGGCTGTTTCCACTACTCTAGTGGATCAGGTCGCAGCGCTCGCACACGAGATCGCAGCGCGGGATTCGCGCCGTCGAGGTGTTCGGCCTTCCTGCTTATAAGGATGAGGACGGCAGCTCTGCATGGGATATGGAGAGTCCTGTCCAGCGCGCGATCGCTGCGATCAAGGATGCTGTTCCTGACCTGCTGGTCGTTGGTGATGTATGCCTTTGTCAGTATACGACGCATGGACACTGTGGACATCTCACAGGACACTATGTCGATAATGACAGGACACTCGCACTCCTGCAGAAGGTTGCCGTAAGTCAGGCGAAGGCGGGGCAGACATCGTTGCACCGTCTCGATATGATGGATGGACGCATCGCCGCCATCCGCGAGGCCCTTGACGAAAATAAATTTGAGAACACCTCCATCATGAGCTACGCAGTAAAGTATGCCTCTGGATACTATGGACCTTTTCGCGATGCGGCGGACAGCACCCCCGCTTTCGGCGACCGCAGGCAGTATCAGATGGATCCGGCGAATGTCCGTGAGGCACTGAAAGAGACTGCATTGGATGTGGAAGAGGGCGCTGACATCATCATGGTAAAAAGCCGGCTCTTGCCTATCTCGATGTGGTACGCCGTGTCTATGAGGTGACAGATCGCCCCATTGCCGTCTACAATGTCAGCGGCGAGTATGCGCCATGGTCAAGGCGGCGGCAGCAAACGGCTGGATTGATGAGCAGCGGATTGTTCTGGAGACACTGACAGGGCATGAAGCGTGCCGGCGCAAAGATCATCATCACCCATCATGCCTTGGATGCTGCTGACTGGATGAACGGATAAGGAGGAACTATGCGCCATACCGAAAAATCAAAGGGCTGCCTGACGAGGCAAAACAGTATATGCCGGCGGGGTCAACAGTCCCGTCCGTTCGTTTGCCAATGTGGGAGGCAATCCGCTCTTTATTGCACGTGCAGAGGGGCGTATATCTACGATATTGACGGGAACTCCTACATCGACTACGTGGGATCATGGGGGACCGATGATCGTCGGACATGCGCATCCACAGGTGGTGAAGGCTCTGCAGGAGACTGTGGCGCGCGGGACGAGCTACGGTGCACCGACGCCTCGCGGAGACGGAGCTGGCGTAGCTCGTTCAGTCGGTCTATCCGACCATTGAATGCATCCGCATGGTCAACTCAGGAACCGAAGCGACGATGAGTGCACTGCGACTGGCACGCGGCTATACCGGACGGGATAAAATCGTCAAGTTCATCGGATGCTACCACGGGCATAACGACAGCCTTCTCGTCAGCGCAGGCTCAGGCATGGCGACCTTCGGCGTCCCGAGTTCTCCCGGTGTGACGAAGGGGACAGCGGCGGACACGATTGCTGTTCCGGTACAACGATGAGGCTGCCATCCGCGATGTGATGGAGCGTGAGGGCGATCATATTGCCGCCGTCATCGTTGAGCCGGTTGCGGGAAAATATGGGGCTGGTGCTGCCGCGTCAGGGCTATCTCTCCCTGCTGCGTGAGCTGACCGAGCAGCACGGCACGCTTCTCATCTTTGATGAGGTGATGTGCGGCTTCCGTGCGTCCTTGGGCGGCGCGCAGGCTGCCTATGGCATTCGCCCCGATCTCACCTGTCTCGGCAAGATCATCGGTGGCGGTCTGCCCGTTGCGGCATACGGTGGACGCCGTGAGATCATGGAGCAGATTTTCCCCTCGGGTCCCGTCTCATCAGGCGGGCACATCTCGGCAATCCGCTTGCCATGACGGCGGGCATTGAGACGCTGAAGCTCATCACGGCAGACCCCGAAGAAGGCAAGGCGGATTACAGCCGTGAGCTGACCATCAAGACGAAGAATCTCCTGCTTGGCTGGCAGCGTACGGCGAAGGAGGCAGGCGTGCCGATATGCGCGCATCAGGCGGGCTCGATGTTCGGCATCTTCTTTATTGATCGTGATGTCTATAACTATGAGGATGCCGCTGCTGCTGATCAGGATGCCTTCCGCATCTGGTTTGAGACGATGCTCGACGAGGGAGTGTATCTTGCCCCGTCCCAGTTTGAAACGGTATTCATGTCGGAGCGCATACAGACAAAGACATTGAGCATACGATTGCCGCTTCGGAGAAGGCGTTTGCCGCAGTCAAAAAAAGCACGAAAATATTTTTCTCAAAGACCTCATGCGACTGTATCGTGTGAGGTCTTTTGTGGTTTGAAAACATCTGTCCGTGTGAGTGAAGTCCATTGATAGTGGAGGCAGTTCATGATATAATTCAATCTGATATTATTCTCATAATTAGTAGTTGAGGCGGTGTTTCTCATTAGTGAGATGAATGTTGCGGAAGGGAAGAATAGCAAAGGAGAATCCTTTCTCAAGGGTACTTTTGTTCTGACCATCGCAGGTTTTGTGGTTAAGGTGATCGGGTCGCTGAACTGGATCTTCGTCTCCCGTATTTTGGGCGGCGAAGGTATTGGTCTCTACCAGATGGCGTTCCCATTTATGCCGATGACGGTCTCGCAGGCCGGTGTCCCGGTAGCGATTTCGATTATTACGGCGGAACGCGTCGCACTCAGGATATCTACGGAGCGAAGCGTGTTTCGCATCTCTATGATGCTCATGGTGCTGACAGGACTGCTCTTTTCGATTTTGACCTATTTGGCGGCAGACTGGCTGATCGAGTGGCAGCTGATTCGTGATGCGCGTGCCTACAAGGCTGTGGTGGTGCTTGCCCCGACGGTCTTTTTCGTGACCCTGCTCGCCAGTTCCCGTGGGTATTTGCAGGATGGCAGCGCATGACGCCGACGGCGGTGTCGCAGATCGTAGAGCAGATTTTCCGCGTGGTGACCATGATTGTCCTCGCGAGTCTTCTCATGCCATGGGGGCTGGACTACGCAGCCGCCGGCGCGTCACTCGGGGCTTTCGCAGGAGCAGTGACGGGGCTCATTGTTCTCGTCTACTTCCATATCAAACTGGAGCGGGATATTGCTCGTGATTACGGGACGGAGCTGAAACCTCTGCCGAATGTTCCTTACGAGACGCGGCTTTCGATCATTCATCGTATTTTTAAGCTGGCACTTCCAGTCTCGGCGGCGAGCATTATGCTGCCCGTGGTCTCGAATCTGGATCTGATGATTGTTCCGCAGCGTCTTGAGGCAGCAGGCTACAGCATCAGTGAGGCGACGGAGCTTTTTCGGTTATCTGAACGGCATGGCCGTTCCGCTCGTCAATCTGGCGACGATCCTGACCGCATCCATGGCGATGAGTATTGTGCCCGCCATCTCGGAGTCACGCGTGCTTGGCGATCAGGCGCGCGTCTACGATCAGACAGCGGCGTCCGTGCGCATTTCAAATTTCGTCTGTTTTTCCCGCCTTTGTCATTGTGTTTTATTTTGGCGACGCCAATTTCTTCGCTGATCTCACAATGCACCGGGAGCGGGCCTGCGGTCGATGATCTCGGCGGTGAGCATCATCCTGCTCGGTCTGCATCAGGTCTCAACGGGGATTTTGCAGGGACTTGGTCATCCGACCATCCCCATGGTGAACATGGTGCTCGCAGCGGCGGCAAAAGATTTTTTTCTAAACTGGCATCTGACGGCGATCCCATGGCTCGGCATCATGGGCGCGGCATGGGCGACGGCGGCAGATATGGGTGTCGCGGCGATCATCAATCTTTACTTTATCTACCGTTTTCATCGGCTATCGTATCGAGCTCCTCCAGCTCATCAAAACGATATGTTCTGCCGGAATTATAGGCATGCCGTCCATTTCTTCTACGCATGGACACTGGCATGGTGGGGGATTGCAGCGATCTCTACCTTTGGTGCGGTGTTCTTCGGCTGCTTCGTCTATGTGGCGGCGATGATCCTGCTGCGCGGCCTGATCGAGGAGGATCTGCGCCGTCTGCCGATGGTCGGTACGGTCGGTATCCGATTTTTACAGCGGATTGGGGTGTATAAGGCATGAAGAAAATGGCATTGATCTACAATCCAGTCTCGGGACATGCTCTCTTCAAGGGTAAGCTGGATATGCTGATCGAGCTTTTTCAGCATCACGATATCATGCTTTGCCCCTATCGCACGCGTGGGAACGGACAGGATCAGCTCAGCCAGTTTCTCTGTGAGATTGCCCCTGCCGGCGTACTGGCAGCGGGCGGTGATGGAACGGTACACGCAGTAGTGAACGCACTGCAGGATGCCAAGATCGACATACCGCTCGGCATCTGAGGCAGTGGCACATCAAATGATTTTTGCTACGCACCTTGGGATCGGAGGATTGGGAATCCTATGCGGAGCGCATCGCGGCGGATGAGTCGCGCCGCGTCGATCTGGGGGTTTTTGGAAGGGCAGGGACGCTATTTTTTGTCAACGTCCTCAGTGCCGGTGTTCTGACAGGGGATCGCCCACGAGGGTGAAGTCGGCCTATAAGAATGCACTTGGCAGAATCGCCTACTATCTGAAGGGGATCGGGAGCTCCGCGCCTGCATTCATTTCCGGTGCGCATCACGGCGGATGGTGAGCACTATGAGGAAGAGATTTTTCCTGTTCGTCATCGCCAACAGCCCTGTAGTGGCTGGGATGAAGCAGATCGGCAGCGATATTGCGATCAATGACGGATGCTCGACCTCCTTGCCGTAAAAACAGGTCTGCCACAGTTTATGTCTGTGGCGGCAGACCCGTTTGCCGGAAAATCGGTATCGGAGCGGGATAATATCCCTGCACATACGTGCGCGGTCGTTTGAGCTTACAACGGATGCACAGCTCTTTAGCGATGTGGACGGGGAATGCGACCGCGTCTTCCGCTGTGTGTGAAGACTGTCCCACTGGCACTCTCCGTGTATTGTTGAGCCGCTTCATATTATTCGTTGTTCCCCTAAATAGTAGGCAACAAATTGCTGAGCCGTGCGTCCACTGCGCCCGCTGTGCGTCATCTCCCAACGAAGTCCCAGCGATGCGCAGCTCCTCGGGTGTCAGGTGGATGCCTTTTGTGTGAGCATGTGGTCGATGATCGCCAGATATTCCTCCTGATCCGGCGTGTGGTACTGAAATGATAAGACCAAAAGCGATCCGAGAGGGAAATCGTTTCGTTGATGCTGTCGTCGCGATATACCTCATCCTGCTCGCGCTCACGCCATGTTTCACGAATGAGGTGACGGCGATTGGACGTCGCATAGATGCGTACATTGGACGGGCAGGACGATACACTTCCTTCGATGGCAGATTTGACCGCCTTGAACTCCGTGTCAGAGTCCTCGAAGGACAGATCGTCTAGAAAAGATGATAAACTTTCGTCCCGCGTAGCGACGCAGTTCATTCATGATTGCGGGCAGATCACGCAGCTGATCTTTGGTCACCTGTACAAGACGTATGCTGTCTTCGTATTCACTGACCAGAGCTTTAACCGCAGAGGATTTTTCCTGTACCGCGTGCCCCAACGAGGAGTACATGATTGGATGGCTTGCCGAGGACGAAGGCGCGTGTGTTGCGGATGAGCAGCTCCTTCTGGTGCTGATACCCGATGATGTCCTTCATACGCGGACGCTCAAAGTGATCTATGCCGCAGATGTGATGCGCCGCACTGTCCCAGCGGAACACGGAATAGGATGCCATATCTCCACAGCCATAGCGGGCGTAGAATGTTAATAATGCCTCGGCGTAGTCCTCCGTCGTCTTTGCCGCATCGAGCAAGGGAAGAATGAAGTCCTCTGTCTTATCATAGACATTTTTCGTTGGCTCGTAGTCGTCCAGCGCCTCAGTCCTCAAAAAAATGCACTGGTCGGAAGTGTGAAGATCGGATACAGCAAAGCAATATCCTGATGGAAGATATGGCGCAGGCTATTTCCTGGCGGCAGTCCCGTCCGCTCCATTGTCTCCGAGACAATATTTGGTGTGTGCGTAATGCTGTGAAGAAGGTAACGCGGCAGCAGATTTCCGCGCAGACCGAGATTCTCTGCAGCGGCAATCAGCGCGGCGCAGCATTCACTACGCTCCTCTGCGCCCTCATCTCCGTACATTATGGCGTCCTCCAGTGCGGCGAGAACAGGATCCATGCGCAAATTATGCAGGGTGAGCAAGTTGGAAAGATTGACTTGTGGTGCCATAGAACATAGTCCTTTCTGTAACTCATTCATGATAGATCGGTGAGGAGAGAAAAATCAGGCCGCACGCACTGCCGTATTGCTGCGGCAGTGTCAACATACGCAGCTCTGTGGCGCGCGTATCGAAGGCAAGCATTTGCTGCAGCAGAGACAGCTTTGCAGGGGAGCGCGCACGCGCGTCACTCGACAAAACTTCTGCCGTACGCGTGATGATCGGAAGTGGAGAATTTTTTTTGATGCGCCGCAGCAGTATTTTTCCTCTTTCATTAAATACCAATGGACGGATGTAGAGACAGCCGGCATGGTCAAATTCCTCTGTCTGCACTTTTTGCAGCCGGAGCAGGAGGTGGATGGCGAGACGTCCGATGCGGCTCTTCGGATAGCGCTTGGCTGATGCATGTGTCAGCAGCTCTTCGTAGGTCTCTGCCATACGCAGTGCACGTACCAGACGGTTTTCGATCCCCTCGGAGATGCCGTAGATGCTGCGGAGCTCTGTGTCCGCCATGGTGAGGATCTCATAGCGCAGGAGACGCAGCAGTTCTCCCTGAGAGGGAGTGCGTGCGGATGGGTACGACGCAGATCACCAAGCACATTTGGCATGACACACGCTGCAATATGCTCCCATGGGGGAACATCCTGCCCCAGTGCTGTGCGGATGGAGGATGCACTGGTGATGCCGCTGCGCAGCCGTGTCTCTCCGTGCTCCGCTGTTTTGCGCGGCAGGGCAAGCGGCGTGATGTCAGCATCCTCGGCATGGAGTGCGCGCAGGTACTCCATGCCGAGAATATTGTTCGGTGTACGCAGGATACTTTCTGCGATGCCAGCTGCTCCGCTAGGGGCAGAGGAGAGTGCCGCCGCGTAGGACAGCCCCATGGAGAGCCCATGCGCAATCCTGTGCTGGATTTTTTTCTGTGTCAATCTCCCGTGCAGCTCTTTCGAGTGGGGCAATGTCCGCAGCCTCTGTGCCGAAGGCAAGGTGACTGACGACGCCGAGCTGCATGAGGAGGGAGACGCCGCCGCGTGCAAAGTCCTGTGCGCTGCGGCAGGCAAAGACAAAGGGAAGCTCAAGTACGAGGTCAGCACCACCGTCGACGGCGTGCCCTGCCCCGTGTCCACTTGTCGAGAACGGCAGGCGTTCCACGCTGCGTTATGCTGCCGCTCATGACGACGATAATGCCGTCCACAGAGGGGAATCTCCGGCGCAGTTCACGAAGCTGCCAGGCATGTCCGTGATGGAATGGATTGTATTCGGCGATTACCCCAATGACGCCCATAGTTCACCTCCCTTTTTTTCTTTTTAATTTTATCAAAAAGAATACGTTTTTTTATACAGTTTTTCAATCCTTTTTGTATTTCGCGGATTCTCGGCAATCGGGCGTTCATTTGTCTACCGTTTGCCCTACAGAACTACTTGTCTACAAAACGGCCGAAGATGGCGGCATGTTTCACGCTGCATCTCCTCGGTATCGTGCGCGTAGAGATTTTTGCGTGATAGACACGTCCGCGTGTCCGAGTCGGGCGGCGACATCAATGGGGTTCGCCCGGCTTCAATGAGCCGTGTCGCGTGTGTGCCTAAAACTGTGCGAGTTCAGCCCGTGCGCAGATAAGAGGTGACGCAGGGAAGCATAGCTTACGGGGAGTCCGAAACGGTCAGAGCAGACAAGTGGGCGGCGTACCATGCCTTCGGGCGCGGCTTCAATTTTTGGCGCGGTGTAGACACGCCGATCCGGGCACTCATAGACGATCTGATATGCATTCCCAAGCCGCAGTTCATTTTGTGCCTGCATCATTTTCCATTCTCGAAGCGCATTGACCATCCCGCCATCAATGTAAATCTTACGCGTGCTTGCGCTGCTCTTGGGCTACTGAAAAAGAACATACGGCTTCTGCGTCCAGCACTCGACAGTTGACGACAGATATGGATAGTACTGTTTTTGAGATCCACATCGTCCCATGTCAGGCCTAGCATTCACCGATACGCGCACCTGTATGGTAGGCGAGCCGCAGAAGTATGTGATGCTTATGTCCAACAGGGCATTTCTTGAGGAGCTCCGCGAACTGCTCCGGCGTGATGATGCTCCGCTCAACGAGCTTCTTTGGCGCCGAGCGGGGAATGCTGATACCTGCACAGGGGTTGGAGGTAATAATTTCTGCCGGGTATATCGCGTATTTCAATGCGTATGAAAGAACCGTACGGGAGAGTGATAACGAGCTTTTTGAGAGTCCCTTTTCCGCAAGCTTCTTCATCCACGCATCGACATCACGAGGACGCAGGTCTTGGACATAAATATCGCCAAGGATCGGATTGATCCGCACGCGGATCACAGACTCATAGTCGTAAT